>Ga0307989_1001316_pt1 | contig 13609 bp, 9 predicted proteins | sample EllFjometagen185_FD_203164 | JGI IMG/M metagenome (GOLD analysis project Ga0307989, IMG submission 203164) | Marine microbial communities from Ellis Fjord, Antarctic Ocean - #185 | ecosystem: Environmental > Aquatic > Marine > Unclassified | place: Southern Ocean | collected 2014-10-08
TGTGATGTGGGGACCTTTCACAACATTATGTCATTGCGAGGAGCACGAAGTGCGACGTGGAAATATTGTCATTGCGAGCAATTCGAAGAATTGCGCGGCAACCCCATTCAACAAATTCTTTCATATTTCTAACATTGTCATTGCGAGCGTTTCTTAGAAATGCGCGGCAATCTCCTGCAATACAACATATCTCGCAGTCATTTTTGGTCATCCTCGCATTTAAAGAGCGCTTTGCGCTCTGTGATGTGGGGACCTTTCACAACATTATGTCATTGCGAGGAGCACGAAGTGCGACGTGGAAATATTGTCATTGCGAGCAATTCGAAGAATTGCGCGGCAACCCCATTCAACAAATTCTTTCATATTCCTAAGCACATAACGCACATTGTTATCTTCGTGGCAAAAAAACTGCAAAGTAGCTTTTGATCATCGGGGATTCATAATGTAATAGAGGTTAACTTGTCAAAAGACTGAGCGATAATACTACGAACCTTTGACAAGCTCAAAGATATAATATTTCGACAGGGTTCAGTCAGTGTTTCTATTACTTTTGCTTCAAACTAAGATTAAATTTTAGAGAAATAGTAGTACCCTTATGTAACTCACTATCTATTTCGATTGTTCCCTGATAAAGAGCTATAAAGTCTTTGATAATAGACAGGTGCAATCCAAGATCATTATAAGAATTTTCTGCATTTAATCTTCTTTTAAAGTTCAAAACATTTGATAATTCTTGTTTTCCCATTCCCAAACCAGTATCAGATACCTCTATTATAAAATATTTATTATTCTTTTGTTCTTTTATTTTTACTCTCACCACTATACTACCAGTAAGGGTAAATCTAAGTGCATTAGAAACCAGATGGTTTAAAATTTTATTAATTAGCGCTTCATCTCCGTAAAAGAAAACTTTATTGTTTATAATTTGATAACACCTATATTTATAACCTTTATCTTTTTCTTTATTTATTTGTATTTCTTTTTTTATTGAGAGGTTAGATTTTCTAAGAGAGAATAAGTTTAACTTTATAACACTATCTATAGTGTTTTCCAAATTAAAGAAAGAGGTTCTAACTTCGAAATTATCACTTTTTAACTTTGCTAAAATCAAAGCTTCTTCAGTTAAGTTTTGAATTTTATCTGCAGAATTTTCTATAGCATCTAATTCATCTTTTGTAATTAATAATTTATCTGAAAGTTTCAATTTAATTAAAGAATCATTATTTAAAACAGGTATACTACCATTTTCAGAAATACCATTAGATGATTTGATTAGTTGAATAAAGCTTTTAATTATACTCAAAGGACTTTGTATTTCTTTAATTACTGAGTTAAGAAAATCCTCTTTGTTTTTTGCTAATTCTTGTTTTTGTAAAGTTAGTATTTTATTTACTTTTTCTTCATCTTTTAAATGCTCATAATCTGCTATTCTATCTAGTTCAAAAAATAATTTATTAATTTTTTCAGAAAACACAGGCGGGATTTTAAAATCACTTTGCTTTTCTTTGTCTGCAAATGGATTTACCATTTTGCTTTCAAAAATATACAATAATGAAATTAAAAACATTTTTGTATATTTTTTTTGATTATATAATTCTAAAATTTGATTCTCTAAAATATTTCTATGATAGGTTTTTTTTCTATCTATGCCGAATAAAACAGTAAAAGGATAGTCAGGAGTTTTGCTATAAAGCAAATATTCTACACCAGCAATATTCAAATTTTTATCTAAAGCACCAGTAAAATTTTCTTCATTTTTTAAATTAGATAATTTTTCTGTTATTAATTTTATTTCTTTTTTTGTAGGATTTTTATTTTCAGGAGATTGAGTAACAAGTTGGGAATTGTCTTTTAAAACAATAAATCGATAATAAACAGACTCTAAGTGTCTTTTAAATTGTTCTTCTAAAGATTTAATATAGATTCCTACAGCAATTGTACCAAGATAATTCCCTTCTGAATTTGTTATTCCCATTCCAACCGGAATAATTAATTGTTTACTTCTATAACCTCTTGCAATATCACCTATATATATTTTCCAAGGAGCTTTTTTTGTGTATTTCATAAAGGTTCTTTCTGTCTCTAAAACCCTTTTTTGTTCCGTAAGAATTGTCCTCGTACTAACCGTTATAATATCATTTTTGTCAATTAAATAAAATAAAGAACCGCTATATATGTTACGTTTTACAATATTGACATGCTTTAAAATTTGAAATATTTTTTGCTTATCAGAAGTTTCTACTAAGGCTATTTGTTTAGCTATAAATCGAATTAAATCTTCTGTATAATTTAAAGTACTATTTAAAAAATATGTTACCTCTTTCATAAAAACCTTGTCTTATTAGTAAAAAAATTATATATTTGTATACAGATAGTAAATTTTCTATTCATTAAAATCAATTTAAAATGTTTGTTTTTAATACTGCGAAACAATACAATAAGTATTATACTGGTGAAGAAAAATCAACTTACTCATTGAAATTTCCAAATATTATTTTCCAAAATAAAGTTATTCTCAGTAAATTATTAAAAAATCTCAGAAAACAAGATAAAATAAAAATTTTAGACTTTGGCTGTGGGAATGGTAGACACTTATATTTTCTACTTAAAAAAGTACAAAAATTACAAAATAAGAAAGCAGTAGAAATTATTTGTTATGAAATTTCAGTAACAGGATTAAAAACTTGTCAATCTATTCTAATAAAAAACAATTTTAAAATTATTTCAAATCAAAAAACTTCTGATACTTATAAAACCAAAAAAGGCTATTGTTTAACAAAGTTAAAAAAAGGAAATATTGTTGTTAAATTAATTCATGGTTATGAATATGATAATGTACGTAATTTAACAAACTTAATAGGAAAAGTAGATATTACCCTTTGTTTATTTGGAGTTTTATCTCATATTCATAAAAACAGAAAAGATTATTTATTATTATTTAAAAATATAACAACTCAATATATTTTTATAAGTGTACCAAGCGGAAACACTTATAAAGAAGAACAAATATGTTATAAAGTTATAAGAAATCAACAAGAATTATATCCTGGTATAGAGGTTTTAAAAGAAGGTGATATTTTTGTTTGTAAAAATATAAATGATAAAAATCGAGTATCTTACTATTATCATATATATACAAAAGAAAGATTAAAAAAAGAATTGGAAGAAGCGGGTCTTTTAAATAACGAAATAGGAATCATTTGTACCAAAAAACTTGCACCTTTAACACGTAATCAAATTTTAGGAATCTACGATTATATTAAAGCTAAAATTTATTCTAAAATCCTTCCAGACAAGTGTTTTGACAAAGCAGGATTTATATATTCTGTTTCTAAGGTTTCTAAGACTTAATATTTTTCCACTTATCCGCAATATCCTTCTTCAAACACTCTAATAATCTTCCAGCTTCTTTTGGATTATTTTTTTGAAGAATTTTAAAACGATTCTGCATAAAGAGATAATCCTCAATTTCAATACTAGGTTCCTTACTATCTAGTTTAAATGAAGTGTCTAAATCTGGATTAAATCTATATAATGGCCAATATCCACTTTCTACAGCTTTCTTTTGTTGATCCACGCTATCTTTTGATAAATCAATTCCATGTGCAACACAAGAACTATAAGCAATAATTAAAGAAGGACCATTGTAAGCTTCTGCTTCTTTAATCGCTTTTAATGCTTGTGCTGCATTTGCTCTTATTGCAATTTGTGCAACATAAACATTTTTATAGGTCATTGCAATTGCGCCTAAATCTTTCTTTCCAGTTTTTTTACCATCAGAAGCAAATTTTGCAACAGCACCTCTTGGTGTAGCTTTTGAAGATTGACCACCAGTGTTTGAATAAACCTCGGTATCCATTACTAAAATATTTACATTTTTACCACTAGCGATTACATGATCTAAACCACCAAAACCAATATCATAAGCCCAGCCATCACCACCAATAATCCAAACGCTTCTATTAATTAAGGTATCAATAACTGAAAGTAAATGTTTAGAGTCAGAATTTTTAATTTTACTTAAATCTGCTTTAATTTTTTCAAGTCTATTTCTTTGTGATTCAATTTCTTTATCGTTCTCTTGTTTGCAATCTAAAACTTCATTAACAAGATCTTTGCCAATTTTGCTTTCTAATTTTTTTAATAATTCAATAGCATAAGCCTTTTGTTTTTCTTGGCTAATTTTAAATCCATATCCAAATTCAGCATTATCTTCAAATAAAGAATTAGACCAAGCGGGACCACGATTGTTTTTATCTTTAGCCCATGGAGTAGTTGGTAAATTACCTCCAAAAATCGAAGAACAACCGGTTGCGTTCGCAACAAGCATCCTATCTCCGAATAATTGTGTGATTAACTTAACATAAGGAATTTCTCCACAACCAACACAAGCACCTGAAAATTCAAATAAAGGTTCTTTAAACTGAACTGATCGTACACTCGTAGAATACAAACTGTCATCTAATTTATTGTCTAAACCATTAAAAAATGAATTACATTTATTTTGATCACTAAGAACTGGTTTTTTATCATCCATAAAAATAGCTTTTTGTAATGGACACGCTTTCACACATAAACCACAACCAGTACAATCTTCTGGTGAAATTTGAATTGTATAACTCCTATCCCCAGTTTTATCTGTTCTCAAAGGACAAGTCTCAAAAGTTTCTGGAGCATCTTTTAATTTTTTAGAATCAAAAACTTTTGCTCGAATTGCACTATGAGGACAAGCAAAAACACAAGTACCACATTGAACACAAGCATCTGATTTCCAAATTGCAATCTTATCAGAAATACCGTTTTTTTCATATTTTGCTGTTCCACTTGGAAACGTTCCATCACATGGCATTGCGCTCACAGGAATATCATTTCCTTTTCCTTCTAAGATTTTTCCAGTAACATTTCTTATAAATTCAGGAGCATCTTTAGAGATTTGTTGCAACATATCAATTTGACTATTTATTTCTTTAGAATATTTAACTTCATGTAAATTTTCTAAAGTTTTATCAACAGCTTGAATATTTAGATCTATAATTTTTTCACCTTTATTTTTATAAGTCTTTTTTATAGCATCTTTAATTTTTTGAACTGCTTCATTTTTATCCATTACATTTGCAATTTCAAAAAAGCAAACCTGCATAATGGTATTTATCCTACCACCTAAACCAACTTGCTTGGCGATCTCATAAGCATCGATAATATAAAGTTTAGCTTGTTTTTCTAAGATTTTTTCTTGAACTATTTTTGGCAATCTTTGCCAAACTTCTTTTTCTGAAAAATGTGTATTTAACAATAAAGTGCCGTTTTCTTTTAATTTACTACAAATATCTATTTTATGTAAAAAACTAAATTGATGACAAGCAATAAAATCTGCCTCCTGTATCAAATAACTTGAATGAATTGGTTTTTTTCCAAAGCGCAAATGTGATTCAGTTACTGATCCAGCTTTTTTAGAATCATAAACAAAATAACCTTGAGCAAAATATTCTGGTTTTTCGCCAATAATCTTAATAGTGTTTTTATTTGCACCTACTGTTCCATCACTTCCTAATCCAAAGAAAACAGAAGTTTTATAATCATTATCTAGTTGGAAATCAGAATCATAAGATAAACTTGTATTTGTAACATCATCATTAATTCCAATTGTAAAATGATTTTTTGGATTTGATTTATTTAGATTTTCAAATACAGCTTTAACCATTGTTGGTGTGAATTCTTTTGATGATAAACCATATCTACCACCAACAACCTTTATATTTATTTCATTTTCTCTTAAAGCAGTCACAATGTCTTGATACAAAGGTTCACCAATAGCACCTGGTTCTTTTGTTCTATCTAGCACAGCAATTTTATTAACCGTTTTTGGTAAAACTTTTAAGAAGTGTTTTACTGAAAATGGTCTATACAAACGAACTTGAATTACACCAATCTTCTCTTTTGATTGTTCGATATATTCTTTTACAGCATCAGTTCCAGAAGTCATTAATAAAACAATTTTTTCGGCTTCTTTATGACCATAATAATCAAATAATTTATATTTTCTACCAGTAAATCCAGCTAAACCTTCCATATATTTTGAAACTATATCAGGTGTTTCATCATAAAATTTATTAACACTTTCTCTTCCTTGGAAATATACATCAGGATTTTGAGCCGTCCCTCTTATAAAAGGATTTTCAGGGTTCAAAGCTCTTTTTCTATGTTCAATAATTAAATCTTCATTTAATAAATTTTTGATTACTTCATCATTAATGATTTCAACTTTATTTAATTCATGAGAAGTTCTAAAACCATCAAAAAAATGAAGGAAAGGAATCCTTGACTCTAAACTCGACAAATGAGCAATCAAGGCCATATCATGCGCTTCTTGTGGATTTGAAGAAGCGAGTAGGGCAAATCCAGTTGAACGAACTGCCATTACATCCTGATGATCACCAAAAATAGATAAAGCTTGAGCAGCTAAAGATCTCGCAGCAATATGAAAAACTGCTGGAGTTAATTCTCCTGCTATTTTATACATATTTGGCATCATTAATAATAAACCTTGAGACGCAGTAAATGTACTTGCTAAAGATCCTGTTTGTAACGCACCATGTAATGCACCAGAAACCCCAGCTTCACTTTGTAATTCTTCAATTTGAGGAATAGTATCAAATATATTTTTTTCACCTCGTGCTGCCCATTGATCTGCTAACTCGCCCATAGGAGAAGAGGGGGTTATTGGATAAATCGCGACAACATCGCTTAGTTTATAAGCAATTCTTGCAGCAGCTTCATTTCCATCTATTACTATTGTTTCTTTAGACATATCATATCCCTTTGTTTTAAATTTTATATTTCGTTTTCTTGTGCAAACAATAAAACATCTCTAGCTATAGGTGCAGCAGCAGAAGCTCCAAATCCACCATGTTCTGCTACTACAATTATTCCATACTTAGGTTTATCATAAGGAGCGAATCCAATAAATAAAGCATGATTGTTAAAACTTTTTTTAAGACCATCTTTTTGTTTTTCAAAAAATTCTTTCTTTTCTTTTGCTATAACTTGAGAGGTTCCAGTTTTACCGGCCATTTCAAAACCCTTTTTCCAAATTCTATGCCAGTAAGTAGTACCCTTACGTTTGTTAACCACATCATACATTCCTCTTTTAACAATATCTATATATTTTGAATCAACCAAAGGTTTTTTATTAAACTCTTCCTCATTTTTTTTTCTTATTTTACTATCATAAACAACAAAAGGTTTTACAGCATATCCACCATTAGCAATTCGAGAAACCATTGTTACTAATTCTAAAGGAGTTGCCAATAAATAGCCTTGTCCAATAGATGCGTTAATAGTGTCACCTCTTACCCAAACATCGTTTAATCTATTCTTTTTCCATGCTTTATCAGGAACCAATCCAGAAACAACACCGGGAAGATTCATGTCAAATTTTTCTTGTAATCCGAATTTTCTTGCCATTTTTGAGATATTATCAATACCAGTTTTTAAGCCCATTTTTGCAAAATAAATATTACAAGACTGCATAATAGCCTCTGTTAAGCTTAAATTTCCATGACCAGCTTCTCTCCAACAATGAAATTTTCTACTATTAAACCAAGTAATTCCGTTACAAGTTAATTTTTTTTGAGATTTCCAACCATTATTTAAAGCAGCCAAAGCAACCACAGGTTTAAAAACAGATCCAGGAGGATATCTAGCACTAATTGCTTTGTTGTTTAGTGGTTTTGCAAAATTGTTTTTTAATTGATACCAATAATCATTTGAAAGACCCTCAACAAATTTATTAGGATCATATGATGGCTGTGAAACCATACTTAAAATTTCTCCAGTATTAACATCCATAACAATTACAGCAAGATTTTCACCTATTGTTCTTCCATATACATAACTTTGTAAATTAGCATCTACAGTTAATTTAGCTGAAATACCCTTAGTACCATTGTTTTCTTGTAATTCTCTTAAAGGAACACCTAAGGCATTTACTTCAACATTCCTAAAACCAGGATAACCTTTTAGAGATTCTTCCAAACCCCTTTCTATTCCAACCCTACCTATTCTATAATCAGGATGGTAAAATAATGCTTTTTTATTAAGTTGTTTAGGAATTTCAGTTTCCGTTGGAATAGAGACATAACCCAAAATATGTGCAAATTTTTCTTTATAAGGATAGCTTCTAATATATCCACTTTCTATAGAAACATCGTCTAACTTATAAGAATGAGCTTCTATTTTTACTAAATCGTTCCAAGTTAAATTATCAACAATCGCAATCCTTGGTTGATTCTTTTGTTTTTCTAATTTATGAGCAATTTTTGCTTTTGCTTTAAAATCTAAATCTAATATTTTCGCAATAGTTTTGACTGTTTCTTTATCATATCTAAATCTATTATTACGATATAAAAAAATACGATAACTTTTTCTATTAAATGACAATATTTTATCATTTCTATCAAATATAAAACCCCTAAAAGGAGGAGTAACAAATGTTTTTATTCTATTATTTTCTGATCTAATTTTATATTTTTCATGCTTTAATACTTGTAAATAAGTTAATCTAAAAATTAAAATAACAAATAAAGAAAACATTAGGATAGCTATCACACAAGTTCTTTTTACAAAAATTAATCCTTTTTTGTGTTCTTCGTGTATATTAGCCATTTAATAAAACTTTTCTCAAGAAATTAAAAAACTTATAAAAAATAATATAAAAAATCACATCTAATAAAAAGTTTTTTAAAAGAGGTGTGAAAGGGTAGGTTGTTTTATCTAAAATAGAAATAATAGACCATTTTAGAAATAAAGAAATTATTACAAAACACAGATAATCACGTATAGTGTACATAAAATTTTCAAGGGTAACTAAGTGTACTCTTATAAAAAACATAATTTTTAACAACAACAACCAAATTAAAGCTGTAAATCCCAAATAAAACCCGCTTGAAAAATCTACAACAAGTGAAAAAATAAAAATTATAAAATATGGTATTTTTACTTCATTTCTTAAAATAAAAAAATGAAACAATATCATATAACAAAAAGAAGGGAACAGTAAAGCTAGCGAATTAATTCTTACAAGCGGAATCGCATTAAACAAACAAGTGCTAAAAAAAATAAAATAAAACAAAGAGTTTTTTATAAAACTTAAAAAATTATTTTTCATATCAATATCCTATCAACTATCTTGTGAAGAGTTATTCTTTGCAATATATTCACCTAAGGATTTCACTATAACATCAATAGCTGTTTCTCTTCTTAAGTAAGTAGTATTAACAATAACATCAGCTTGTTTGTACAATTCTAATTGTTCAGAATATATTTTTTGCATAATATCTTCTTTATTTCCTAACTCTAAAAATGGTCTTGTGTTTCTTCTTTTTACTCTTTCAAGCAAAACTTCAAGCTCCACTTCTAAAAAAAGAGAAATAGTTTTTTCTTTTATAATTTTTCTAACAGAATCATCTTCAAAAGATCGACCACCAATAGACAATACGTGTGGTTTATTAAAATTAGAAAGTTTGTGAATTACTTCTTTTTCACAACTTTTAAGATACTCCTCACCTCGATCATTAAATATCTTTGTTATACTTTGATTCTCGATTTTTTCTATTTCTCTGTCCGAATCAATAAACTTAATATTTAATCTTTGAGCTAAACCAAAACCGGTGGTTGTTTTACCAGCGCCCATCATACCAACTAAGGTAACAATCTTTCTGTCTGTAGGACGAATAAAATCATTCATGATTTTTTTTAATTTATTAAAAAAAATGTTATTTTAATTTTTACTTAAAATAACGAAGCGTCCCTTAGGGCGCGTGTCATCCTCAGAACTGCAAAGCAGTTCGTAGAGGATCTATAATCATTGTTCTTTATGGATCCTGAAACAAGTTCAGGATGACATAGAGAAAGTGTGTCATCCTCAGAACTGCAAAGCAGTTCGTAGAGGATCTATAATCATTGTTCTTTATGGATCCTGAAACAAGTTCAGGATGACATAGAGAAAATGTGTCATCCTCAGAACTGCAAAGCAGTTCGTAGAGGATCAAAACGTGACTATATTCATTGTCATCCCCATAACCTACTACCAAAACTCAAAGAACATAGATAAAAGGCAGGAATCTATAATCACAAAAAAAACAGTCAACAACCTCCTTTACAAAAAAAACATAGTTTTACTTTAAGTGAGGTAAGTTTATAATCAAAATATAAGGTAAATATTTATTATAGTCAAATGCCAAAAATACTGTGTTTTGATACTACAAATGATGAATCTTCTGCAATAGCTATTGTTGTGGAGAATAAAATTATTTCAAAAAAAGAATCTATAGAAAAAAATAGACAAGCTGAGCTTCTGATTCCAAATATTGAAAATATTATGAAGCAAAATAAAAATACTTACAAAGATTTTAATACTTTTGCAGTAACAACTGGGCCCGGAAGTTTTACAGGTATTAGGATAGGTTTATCAGTTGCAAAGACTTTAAAACTTATACTAGACAAACCAATTGTAACTTGCTCATTATTTGAAGTTCTGGGTTATAATCAAAGTAAAAACGCAATAATTATTGTAAAATACGGAATGAATTATTTTGTAAGAATTCAAGATACTTTTAAAGTTTTTAAAAAAGAAGAATTATTAGAATTTTTAAAAGAGCAGGGTAAAAATATAGCAATTATTTCCAATTGTAAAATTCTAGAAATTCCAAGCATGATAAGTATAGACCAAAACAAAATCATTGATCTTTTTTGCTTGCTTGCTTATAAAAAATTTGAAAATAGTGATTTTGATAATGAAATAAAACCACTATATATAAGACCTGTTGGAATTAGCCTTAGGCGTGTTGTCCTTTAAAAAGCTCAGATGAAGCATCCGCCGCCGCTGTGTGATCTAACTGTTTAGAAACTAACTCTTGTAGAGCAATCTGTTGTAAAACTTCTTGAGTTACTACGCTAATAGCATACCTTTGACCTTCTCCCCAGATATTTGGTGATTGTTTAGAAATATTAATAAGTTGTATTATTAAACTTCCCACACTAAGAGCTCCACCGCTTGGAGTAGAAGAATTAGAAGAAGCAGGAAAAGCAACATAATCATCTCCAGCAGCTCCAACAGCTCCAGCAGCTTCAGCAGCTCCAGCAGAACCACGATATGGTCCAGCAGCTCTAGCAGCTTCAGCAGCTTCAGCAGCTCTAGCAGCTTCAGCAGCTCTAGCAGCTCCAACAGCAGCAGCTCTAGCAGCTCTAGCAGCTCCAGCAGCTCCAGCAGAACCACGATATGGTCCAGCAGCTCTAGCAGCTTCAGCAGCTTCAGCAGCTCTAGCAGCTTCAGCAGCTCTAGCAGCTCCAACAGCAGCAGCTCTAGCAGCTCTAGCAGCTCCAGCAGCTCCAGCAGCTTCAACACAAGGAGAAGCGTAAGGTATACTCAAAGAATGATTGGGAAAATCTGTAGGATCAGGAATAGCGGCTTCAGCAGCTCCAACAGAACCACGATATGGTCCAGCAGCTCCAACAGCTCCAGCAGCTCCAGCAGCTTCAGCAGAACCACGATATGGTCCAGCAGCTCCAGCAGAACCACGATATGTACGGGGTTTAGGTCCAGCAGCTCTAGCAGCTTCAGCAGCTCTAGCAGCTCTAGCAGCTCCAGCAGCTCCAGCAGCTCCAGCAGCTCCAGCAGCTTCAATACAAGAAACAGTAGGTGGAGACTGAGGACAAGGCATCATACCACGATATGGTCCAGCAGCTCCAGCAGCTCCAGCAGCTTCAATACAAGAAACAGTAGGTGGAGACTGAGGACAAGGCATCATACCACGATATGGTCCAGCAGCTCCAGCAGCTCCAGCAGCTTTAACTCTATCAGCTTCAGCTCTAGCAGCTTCATGATTCATTTCATTAAATACAAAAAGCACAACAGAAGATCTAGGCTCATCTGCTGCATTATGAACAGATAAAGGTGTTGTTTTTTCATTTTTAGCAGTAAATCGTCTTACTTGTTGGTTGGATTCTTTACCATTTGCTAATTGTGTTGGTTTGAATTCAAGTTGTAAAACTTCTTCATCACCCCCTGCTTTTATTTTTCGTTTTCCATCTATCCATCGTTGTGTAATATCCTGTTCAGGAAGTTTTCTTGTTGATGATTTTGTACCTAAAATAACCCCATTATTAGTTGAACTTAATATATTTTTTTCTAGTTCACCACTTAAGATATTAATGCCATTAATATATATTCTGCATAATATCGGATTATGATTTAGGGGTTCTTCTCTTCGAATTTCTGGGTGACGACAAGATTCTTTACCAAGATCAAAGTAACAATAGTATGTATCTTGAGAAGGAGAATCGCAATCTTGCTCTAAAGTTAGAAAACTCATTTGATTATTCTGTATTACTTTTGGACAAGGGTTAAGACATTCGGGTAATTCACCATTTTTAGCTCTATGGGTTATGCGAGGATATATATGAACGTATTCTCCACTTTTCAATTTAAAATGAAAGCCATTATTTGTTATTGATGTTTCTTCAGCCATTTTTATTTCTTTAGTTTGTTATTAATAGATATAAAATTATTAAATTAATTTTAAGTTTAAAACTTTTATAGGTATATATATTACTAAAAATTAATATAAAGTCAAATTTTTAATTCAAAAAAAAATATATTTTTCATTTTATGTAAGTTTTATAAATTATATATCTTATAAATTCAGATTTAAGATATATATATGCGTAAATAGTATATTATATTTTTTGAGTAGGTGGTTCGCAGGTAAAGGGAAAATAGTGTTTACTATTTATTAGATTATAAAATATGTTAATTTAAAGTATTAAAAGTACTATGTTGAGGAATATATTGAATTTTGTTAAGCTATATTATTATTTGATAAATAAAAACAAGTAATATTTATCCATTCTTTCTTGAAAAAGTAATAAGAAAAAAGTAAAGTTAAACACGAATTTTACACAAAATATAATTTTACTTATAATGACAGAAAATATAATAGAAAATTTAATTAAAATAATCTCAAAGCTACCTTCTCTTGGACCACGTTCAGCGAAAAGAATAGTTTTGCATTTATTAGAAAATCCAAAGATATCTAAAGAATTAACTCAAGTTTTAAGGACAGCAAACGAAGAAATTAAAACATGTAAAATCTGTGGAAATTTATCAGTAGAAGAATTTTGTAAACTTTGTAATGACAAAACTCGTAATCAAGAAATTTTGTGCATAGTCGAAGATATAGCAGATCTTTGGGCAATAGAAAAAACAAAAGTTCACAAAGGAATTTATCATATTTTAAATGGTAATCTTTCAGCAGTTGAAGGAAGGAATCCAGAAGATTTAAATATTGAAAATTTACTAAATAGAATAGAAAACAAACAAAATATTTTTCAAGAAATAATTATTGCAACCAATCCAACAGTAGAAGGCCAAACCACAGCTTATTACATTGTAGAACTACTTAAAAACGAAAATATCAAAATCACAAAACCTGCTTATGGAATACCAATTGGTGGAGAATTTAATTATTTAGATGAAAGCACAGTAGGAATAGCTTTTAAGAGTAGAAAAGAATTTAGAAGCTCTTAATTCTTTATTTAGAGCTTCTTATCC
>Ga0307989_1001319_pt1 | contig 13580 bp, 12 predicted proteins | sample EllFjometagen185_FD_203164 | JGI IMG/M metagenome (GOLD analysis project Ga0307989, IMG submission 203164) | Marine microbial communities from Ellis Fjord, Antarctic Ocean - #185 | ecosystem: Environmental > Aquatic > Marine > Unclassified | place: Southern Ocean | collected 2014-10-08
TCATCTCATCAAAAGTCATATTTTTTTAGATTCAGTTTATAAGTTAATAAGCTAAATTTATAATATTATTTTTTCTATAAATCAGAATTTTCATCTTCTTCATCACCGGTAACAAGCCAACTTGAATCAAAACCTTCACGTTCAATCAGGTCAGTATATCGCGAAGGATAGCCTATTAAATCTTTCATCATTTCTTTATTCTTGAGATTAAAAACAAGCAGTGTTGGCATGGTTGGAACCTCTTCCCATCCCCTACGCTGATACATTCCTACTTCGGGGTCACCTGGAGAAATCGCATCGACCAAAACACCTGGTCTTTTCTTTCTTTTAAGCATTGTTTCCACTTCATCCATTATTTTTGAAGCATACCCCTTGCCCTTCTCCTTATAATCAACCCATAAATCAGTTATCTGATACAAAGGAAATGGTTTTGAGTAGTAGTCTATTTCTGCTCCACCAATCACCTCACCATCAATTTTGACCTCGATTTTATGCTGACCAGATTCATCCTCCGCAAAGGTTTCTTTTGGTCCTCTATATTCAATATTCATATTGCTTAGCTTTTAGGTATTAGCCCGCCTGCAACGATATACAAAGTGTGTAAACACGTAGCATTGCGGGCAGGTTCCTTGAGCCATGATTAATATTATGTTCTCTGAATTTTAACAACTATTCTCTAACCTGTCCGCTGTAGCTCACAAAGTATAAGCGTAGGAGGATCACTATTCTCTATTACTTCCTGTCCCCGAAGAGGGATCCCGCTACGCGGGGTTAGGTGGGAGATTTAAATTGCGTAATTCTTCATTCTTAATTCTTAATTTCCCACCTTAACTCTTGAAGAATATGTCATAGACTGTGAACTCATTGAACAGAGCTTGTTATCAACCGTGAGTCAATCAAACTGGTCAAACACTTATTTTTTATAATCAAACCCCAATCTTCTGCTCAATAGGCATCACATCAACATTTTTTCGAATAATTATACTAAGAAACATTAATACAAACATACTTATTGCCGCCATTACAAAACCAAAATTAAATACTTCGGTTAACAAAATCAATATTAAAAATACAAATATTCTAAAAAACATAGAAAAAGCATTACGATAAGTTGATGCTGCCAAAGGATTACTACTCTCACCTCTTTCAAAAATATTACTATCAAGTGGCAAAGTAATTAATACTGAGAACAATCCCATCAAAAACACAGTTACATAATAAAAAATATTATTAGGCACAAAAATTCTCAAAGTCCACGTAATTCCGATCAAAACACTACCAAGCGCTATCATTTTCAATCTATCCTTCTTATGAATCTTTGAAGAAAAATATATAAAAACTATTGAAGTTAATGAAACAATAATAGGTAACACTGCAACAGATTCCACAGTTTTAAATATTAAATATATAAACATTGGCCAAATGACCCATTCCATTGCAGCATGAATTCCAAAAAAACCCAAAGAAATATAATCTCGAACCATTTTCCAACTAGTAAAAAATCTTTTATTTATCTTTGTAGGTTTATCTTTGATATCCCTTATTTGATAAAGCGGAACAAGAGACAACATCAACATAACTACAGCCACAATTATCAAAACTTTTTGGTTTGTAAGAAGAAGAACAACTGCTCCCAAAAATGGTGCCATTATTCCAGCAATTCTCTGTACAATATACAAAACACTAGTTTTCTTCGCAAAATCCTTCTGTTTATGAGAACATTCCATAAAAAAATAAATATGCGCCACAAAGAAAAAAGAATCATACAATGCACTTAAAAAAGCCATTAAGACTAAAAAACCCCAAGCACCAGAACTTAAATTAAACAAAACAATGAAATATCCAATCAAACAAAATACCCCCATCATAATAACTTGCCGTGCTCCACGCCATTCAACCATTAATTTCGCCACAAAATTCAAAGGAACGTCACATATGTGATAAATTAAATAATAAATCAAAACCTCCCGAAGAGAAAAACCCATTTGCAACAAAAAAATTGGAATGAAAACAACAATTAAAGATCTTGCAAAAACATGTAACCAAATTGAAAAATCAAACTTCCCAAAATCCGAATGTAACATTTTATAAACCTTACTATGATGATAATTGTGGAACATCTGCATAAATCAAAATAATTACTTTATAATATTTTTCATTCCTCTATTTACTGAATTCTGTATCTTTGATGTTTTACTTTCTTTTAACTTTCCAGCATTAAATAACTGCAAAACTTTCGTTTGAATTCCACAAAAAGCCAAAATATCTCGCGCAATATTTTTCTTTGCACGATTTCCAAATATAGTATAATAAATCTTCGGTCCACCTGAAGACAAGAACACAGTGGCTTTTTTTCCCTTTAGAAGCTTCTCTGGTGCCAACTTTCCAGTCACATACCGAAAAGCAAAACCTGAGGTCAAAATTCTATCAAAGAACCCTTTCAAAATAGCCGGCATTCCACCCCACCATATTGGATATATGAATACTAAATTTTCTGCTTTAGAAATCTCTTTTTGAATTTTCACGTTCACATCAGAAACCTCTTTACCTCCAGAAGTATACAACTCCTTCTCATTCAAAATTGGATCATAATTCATTCTGTAAAGATCATACAACTTATACGAAACCTTATTGTCTTTCAGCTTTTTCTCAGCTTCCTGCAATATCTCAAAACTGTGCCCACCAGTATCTGGATGCGCATAAAATATCAACGTATTCATAAATAGCATGTCCACCGTAGCCTTCTTGTCAGTCGAAGTTTTAACGAAGACTGAGGCGTAGGCGGACTATTATTTTTTAACACATAAATTATATCATATTTTTACCAAAACAAAAAAGACTTCTATTTAAGAAGTCTTAACAATTTCTAACACCCAACACTATTCACAACAACAAAACACCAATTCACAAACAACTAAACACTAAAACCCAACTCTTCAGAATTCAAAAAGACATTAAACTCACCCGCCGCATATGGAGCCAATTGGTATGGAGGAAAATTAAACATCACTCCATCTTCCAATATACTAAAATTACTAAAATTTTCAATCTTTGGTTCTAATCCTTCCTCATAAAGTGGAAACGGATCATCTTTCATCTGAACTTTCAACTTTTCCTTGATCAAAGTAGACAGTTCCGCCAAATAATCAGCTTCATCACCCATGAACAAATAACTCAGCTCAGCAACCATAGAATTTGCCATGTCATAATTAATTGAACTACTGAAAGTATTTGGATGTGCCGCACCTGCAAAATAAGTTGAACTTACAAATTTAATACTGACAAATTTCTCCGTCAAATATTCTACGCTGTAATTAATCCACAAAGTACTAATATTCTGTTCGACAGCAATAGAATCACTTTCCCAATCAAGAATATTATCAGTAAACGCTTTTACAGTTTCATTAATTTGGTCTTCAATTAGTTTATTGACCTTTTCAAAATCAGCTTCACCTTTAAACACAGGATAATTAACACTCACTTCCCAATTCAAAGTATCATTCTTTTCACTAATCACAGTATTAACAGCAAATCCATTGTCACCTAACTCAACATCATCCAAAATTGTTGGAAGGTCAGCAAACAACAACGTAAACTTATTAAAATCCTCTGAACCAATTTCAAAACTCATATCTAGAGCCTGAGAACTGGTCAAAATATATTCATCGTTAAGCGCAACAACTTCAGTGTTTAGTTGCATATCAAGCACTGCCATTTCCGTATCAACAGGATAAGCAGTAAAGAAGAATATCAAACTCTCATTTCCAGCAGAATCAAGAAAATTATATACAAATCTCCAAGTATTTTCATCTTTTAATTCAACTGTTTCCATTTTAATACTATCTTTCAAATCAACAGTCCAATTTTCTGGTAAATAAATCTTTAAATCAGTTTCTTCATGCTCAAAATCAGGCAATACCGCAACAACCTTCTCTGCATCATTCATAATTCCCTTGTCCGTCGTAACCTTAGTGGAGTCGGATAATTCATCATTCTTTACTTCATTAACTTCAGTATTAACTGTCACATCATCCTTCTCAACTAAAAAAACATAAGAAAGAACTACAATTGCCACCACAAGAACTACCCCCAACAATAATAACGCTGTTTTTTTCATAAATTTAATTGATTAATTTTTCTAAATACTCCTCCCCCTCTTCAACCCACATAGTCAAACCTCTATTTTCCATTTCAATAATAAATTCAGCCAAAACATCTTCCTGTATTTCCAAATCATCAATATTATCAATATATTTTATAATTATCTCAAAATGTATCTTATCTCTTGTTTCATCATCCTCAATCTGCAACCATAGCTGATTATCATACGCCCATTCTACAAATTCAGCATTATCTAAACCATTGTTAATATTATTTAACAACCTTTTTTGAATTGCCTCCTTACTTTCCCCGCTATAATCAATTTCCGGTAATAAATGGACAATCGGATCAATTAACCGCTTCAACTGCTCATCCAAATGTTCCTCATCATAAGGAATATAAGCAACTTCAAAGGCCGGTCGCATAGCAAGCGTTACTCTCCAAGCCTCATTCTCCAAATTCATGTCATCCAGCACACCGGCAATAACTCTAGCCTGAGAAAAAGACAAATCAGTCTCAACCATTCGAAATATTAAATACTGCCAACCCATATCCCACTTCGTATTCTCATCAGCTGATAATTTCAAAAACATTTGTTTAATAAAAGTTGAATGGTTTCTCGCTCTCTGAGGTTCACCAATCGCAAAACTCTGCCGGTTGCGGAGCCACTGCATTGTTTCAATTGTCGGTAAATCTAAACTACGAAAGATTCCCATCGCCTCCGAAAACCCAACCATCGCAATGAAATCTGCCTTTTCTCCTAAAATTCTCTCAATCTGCTCAATTCCATACTCAATTCCAACAATTCCACAAGAATTCGACACATAATAATCACTCGGTTTATAGCCAGTTCCCGGTAATGGCGCATAAGTACCACGAGGAACAGCCGTTATCTTGATTGTTTTATAATTACGATTGAATTCAATCATCTGAATAGCATCACAATGACCATGAGTATCTCCAGCCCGAGAATCAATTCCCAGAAGAAGGACTTTCAAAATATTATCTTCTCCAAACGGATCTTCATCACTTTCCTCACTCACATTTTTTCTACTTTCAATAATGTCCTTCACCTGTTTCTCTCGAAGCTGTTCAGCTTCCTTCTGAGCTTTTGTTATTTTCATATCAAAAACAGTCCGAGCAACAACATACCCCGAAATCCCAATCACCAAAATCACAACTAACACCAAAATTTTCTTTTTCATATTCATCACGCCTAATTCTTTATTCTTAATTCCTAATTCTTTCCCCTACATATTTATCCCGATTCTCGAGAGAGGCGGAACTACATGCCACATACTAATCCCCAAATCCTCATTATACTCCGTAAATATTTTCATACTTCGTATTTACTTAAAATCATTCACCCTCGGATCCATAATAATATTCGATTTATAAAGCTTTTTCTTCAACACCAAACCACTAAGAGAAGTACATCTACTGAGAGCCACATAAGTCTGTCCATGTGCAAAACTTCCTCTTTCTAAATCAATTATAACATTTTCAAACGTTTTACCCTGACTCTTGTGAATTGTGATCGCCCAAGCCAACTTCATTGGCATTTGATAAAACGATCCTAAATTTTCACGTTCAAATTCTCCTTTGTTAAACACATAACGAGAAATCTCCCACAAATGCTTCTTTACCTCCACTATTTCTCCACCTTCCTTCTCAACAATCACAATCAATTCACTTTCTCCAGACTTTTCATCAATTTCCTCCACCACATCAATTACTTTGCCTAATGTTCCATTCACCCATCGTCTCTCTGAATCATTCGAAATAAACATTACCTGAGCTCCAACCCTCAAAACAATATTCTCATCATTAGGATACAAATTCCTCTTGATATCACCAACTATCTCAGCCGGAAAACTAACTTCCTCAGCATTCAACTTTTCCAAGTACGCCGTATTTATATAAGAAGCTCCTCTATTAGTTGTCATCAGATGAATATACTTCTTCCCCTTCGGCGGTGTGAAATTCATATCAAATCTTTCATTCAACGAATCTAACTGCTCAGGAGAAATTGTGTTATCTCTTACAGAATTCAATATTTCAATAAACTTCTTGTCCTTCTGACGATAAATCTTCTTCAATTCAATAATTTTTAATTTAAAACCACTTGAAAACAAAGTTCTCTGACCATTAAACACATCCGCCTCAAAGAAATAAGGTGCTTCATACTCAGAAAAAAACTTCTCTTGATCATTTGGAGTAACTACAGGCGGTAATTGGTACAAATCACCAAAGAACACCATTTGAACTCCACCAAAAGGTTTATCATTTCCTCGAGTACGACGCAAAACAATATCAATAGCATCCAGCAAGTCAGCCCGAACCATAGAAATCTCATCAATCGCAATAGTCTTGATCTGCTTGAATTTCACTTTCTTCTTTTGATCAAGGTTCATTTTCGTAGCCTCCGCCTTCTCAAACCCCGGTTTTAACGTAAAAAATGAATGAATAGTGTCACCATTCACATTAACAGCCGCAATTCCAGTTGGAGCCAGAACGATAATCTTGTCATGCGCATGCATTCGAAGATGTTGAAGCAATGTAGACTTCCCAGTCCCCGCTTTTCCAGTCACAAACACGTTCAAACTGGTGTTTTCAATAGTATCTAAAACCTTTTTTGCTTCTTTTGAAAAAATCGTCTTCATTTATATATTATCACAATGAATTATTACAGACATTTTACCACATTTTAACAGAAAAACCATAATCCTGGTGATTGTGCATAATATTGACAAAACAACCTATAAACACTAAGCTTCAAGAGCATTCACAACCAATAGAGCCTCCGATGTTAACGAGATTTAAAGATGTAAAAGATTGGTCTCTACAAGGATGAAGACACTGCCACTAAGACTAGTAAGAACCCAGTATGGTTCGAAGGCAAAGGAAAAGTGTTCAAAACTCTAGTTGTCACCAAAAACGGACTTTCAGGATATCTTCTAGTCAATGAAAATCCCGTTCTTCGCTCAGACACTTAAACAACAAACACAAAGCAACCAAAACTGGTTGCTTTTTTAATACATTAATATTACGCATCTCTTGGCAAAATTCGAGTATTATGATAACATTTAAGGACTTAATCTGTTCCCAACCTCAGAAAAAGGAGAAACAAATGGATACAGAACCTAGAGCCGTTGTGAAAGAAGTAAATGGACAATTGATCCTCGATGATCCTGATGCTCATGCTATGGCAAAAGCCATAGACAAATTGAACTGCAAAACTACACTCAACCTGAGTGCAGATCAAGTAGCTCATTACCAGAAACGAGCAGTAGAGCTTAGCCATACTCCAGAAACCATAGTAATTGCAATCATCCATGTTGATGACAACCATGGTGGACCTCTCGCAGAAACATTGATGCCAAATGGCAACTGGCAAGAGTTCCGCGACCGTAAGGAAAAGCCGTTACTTCGTGGACTGGTCGGCAGAGAATTTATGCAAGACGCCCTTCGATTCTTCGACCAAGAAGCCGCTGACAAGCTCCGTACTATGCAAGAACTAGCCGTTGTTGTCATCGACTTCAACGTAGCCGAGGTTTTCACAGCCTGAACAACTTAATTGTTCACACAAAGCAACCAAAACTGGTTGCTTTTTTCATACTCATAATTAATCCCCTGCTCTTGACAAAAATCATATATCATGAGATAATTATTTCACTTGTTAATTAAACACTTCAGCTCTTCACAACCAACAAGGAGAAACTCATCATGACAACCTGGAAAAATTTCGGTGTTTATCAGTACGAACGCAATGAGAAAAACAAATTCACCGGGTGGGTAAGGTATGCCGACGAACGTGATGATGGAAAGGAATGGCACTACACTGGTAAAACCCGCAAACGCTCTACTAAATAACAGCAAACATGGAGAATCTCATGAAGATGTGGCAATCTCAAGGAAATTATGAGTACGAATACGACCACTCGAGAGAAAGGTACACCGGCTGGTGTCGATGTGTCGGCGGTCGTATGGCTGACGGCAGATGGCCTCAGTTCAACAACCAGACAGGCGAAACTCGCTGAATTACACCCCAAAGACAAACAAAAGCACTAACCAACGGTTAGTGCTTTTTCGTCCATGGAATCACCCACACGTAACCACTTGATTATAATTATTTTATATGTTAGTATTGAGAAGTAATTATTCAATTTTTTACAACATTATATTATTCCGTGGTAGCTCAGTGGTAGAGCAGTTGGCTGTTAACCAATTGGTCGTCGGTTCGAGTCCGACCCACGGAGCCAAATAAAAGATCGCATACGTAGTATGTGGTTTTTTTATTCCAAATTCATAATTCATCATTCTTAACCCAACCCTCCCCCATCAAAAAACACTGTATCCCATACAGTATTTTTTTATCTAACAAACAAAACCATCTTCTAAATACGAATACTCTCATAAACCGCTTTAGTTATTCTTGTTATTCCATGACTTTTCGCATAATTATTTACTTTCTGCTTAACTGAATAACGAATATTGTAAGGTATTCTATTTAAAGATGAAATAGCACCTGAAGTCCAAGTAATCTTACCGGTCGCAACTGTAGCCTTTGAACTTATTGTTTTCGTTGTCACAGTTGTTTTTTTTGCAACAGTTACAGCAGAAGCATATTCATTTGCATTAGGTAAAAATATTGCTTGACCTATCTTCAAAGGACTATTCAGTTCTAATTCATTAAAAGTTAATATTTCTTCATAATCTATTTGATACTTATTCGCCAATTGCAATAATGTATCTCCACTTTTTATAGTATAATCAATACCGTCAGCAGGCAATATTATTAATGTCTGCCCAGGCTTTATAACTGCCTTAGTATTCAAATTATTAGCAACTATAATCGTACTTATTTTTAAACTAAATGCATCAGCAATTAAACCTAAAACATCACCTTCTTGCACAATATACTCAACATTTTCAGACCTAATCCCCTGTTTATCATCATCTTCATTGACATCATCTACTATTTCATCAGGATTTTGCGGTAAAAGATTTTCAACCTGATCTGGGACATCAATGTCTGTCGTTTCCACAAAGTTTTTCCTTTGAATTACATATTTACCAATAAAAATGCAAATGATTATAATTATTATAATAAATGATATTTTTTTCATATATATTATTATACACCTATTTTTAAAAGAAAAAAAATGAAAAAAACTAAGTTATCAACCTTAAAATAATCTATGTCCACATATACAAACAGCCATACAAACCCCTCACACATAACTAGAAGAGACAAACAACAAAGAAGCACATTCTAAACCTTCCTCACACTTTTACACCGCAAAAGACCATTTAGCCTCTTGCAGTAAATCGTTCCCTTGAACTGAAATTCTGAGAACCGAATCATTTACATAAAATATTTCACACAAATTCAAACAAAAAAAATCAACCATTAACGGCCGATTTTTTATTATATTAAAATAAAATTACTCACTTCTCAAAGCATCAACTGGATCTAACCTACTCGCTTTCAAAGCAGGATAAAAACCAAAAAACACACCGACTAAAACAGAAAAAGAAAAACCAATAAGCGGACCAGTAAAAGTTGAAGACAAAGCAATAATAGAAACTAAGCTGGTATTGGAAACAATAAATATAAATAGCTGTCCAAAAAAGATCCCGCAAAGTCCACCTATCATCGACAAAATAACTGATTCCATCAAAAATTGCCCTAAAACATCTGTTTGTTTACCACCAATAGCCTTTGCTATCCCAATTTCCTTTGTTCGCTCTGCTACAGTTACAAACATTACATTCATAATACCAATACCAGAAACAAGTAAAGTTATGGCAGCAATAGCTGTTAAAAGAAGTGACATTAATTTTGCTGAATCTTGCGCTGCTCCAACCATGCTTCCTGCATCCATAATATGAAAATCATCTACCGTTCCATCCTTTAACTTATGCTCTGTTCTCAAAATTAAAGTTATTTCTTCCGTAGCTATAGCTACATTTTCAACAGTATCAGCTTCTATTGTTAACATTATTTTTGCTTTATTTCCTAATAAATTTTCAACAGTCGAATAAGGTAAATATACGGAATCATCTTTACTTATTCTTCCCATAACACTACCAGTTTCTACAAAAACTCCAAAAACTTCAAAACGCTTATTACTAATAATAACGATGGAACCAACTGGATTTTCGCCTTCTTCGTATAACTCATCAACAACACCACTACCCAATAAAACAATCTTGTCTTTAGAATCAACCTCTTCTTGAGTAAAAAATCTACCCTCAGATAATTCAAGCTTAGACAATTCATAATATTCCAAGTCAGCACCAATAAGTACAAAAGATGATTCATTTGAGTTGTATGATACAGATGAACTACCTTGAGTAATTCCAGTAGCAATACTAATATTAGTTGATTGCTCTCGAATTGCTTGAACATCTTCAATTGATAATTTTGAACTAGCAGTATTTCCTCTACCAGACTGTCCCATAACCATTATAGTTTTTGCACTCAAACCAGAAAATTGCTCATCTACAGATTTTTGAGCTCCCTGCCCAATAGCAAAAACAGCTATAACTGTAGTTACACCAATAATAATACCTAACATTGATAAAAAAGTTCTAGTTTTATTTGACCAAAGAGATTCAAAAGCCATTATTATTATTTCAAATGCCATATTTAATAATTATTCGTCAATTTATAATCAAGATCAACTATTTTGCCATCTTTCATGTATATAGTTCTATCAGCATATTTAGCTACTTCAGATGTATGAGTAACCATAACAATTGTTCTACCTTGTTTTTTCAAATCAATAAAGATATCCATCAATTCAAAGCCTGATTTAGAATCAAGAGCACCAGTTGGTTCATCAGCAAGAATAATCTCAGTATCATTCATTAGGGCTCTCGCAATTGCCACTCTTTGCTGTTGACCACCGGATAATTCTGTTGGCTTATGATGGATTCTCTTACCCATTCCCAGTTTTGTTAATAAATCAACCGCCTTGTTTTCTCTTTCTTGTTTTTTCATTCCAGCATAAAGTGCTGGCAAAGCAACATTATTCAAAGCAGTTTGTCTAGAAAACAAATTAAACTGTTGAAAGATATAACCCATTTTTTTATTTCTAATAAAAGCTAAAGTAAAATCATCACGAACCTCCCCAATATTTTCTCCAGTAAGATAATATTTACCACTTGAAAGTGGATGCAAACAACCAATAATATTTAACAAAGTTGTCTTACCACAACCTGACTCTCCCATCAAAGCCACAAATTCCCCTTTCTTGATTTCAAAACTAACTCCACGCAAAACGGGAATTTCTTGTCCATTTTTCAAAAAATATGACTTATGAACATCTTTTAATTTTATTGATACATCATGAGACATACTAATATAATATTTTATCACCAATTTCTAAACCAGTTAAGACTTCCACGTATTTACCATCAGTAAAACCTGTTAAGACATTTTGCCATTCACCTGATTCAACTTGGACAGATGGATTACCTCCAACATTTCGAACTGCAGAGACAGGAATGATTAAGACATCTTCAGCTGAAGCAGTAACAAAATCAACAAACGCAGTCATTCCCTCACGAATTTCGTTTTGTTCAGTATTTTCAAAAATAACTCTAACTAAATAAGTGACTACGCCATTATTATTTGTACTTGAAGTCTTCGAAACGAAACTAATTTCACCTTGCAATTCCAAACCGTCAATAGCATCAATAACTATATCAGACTTCTGTCCAACTTTCACGGTACTAATATCGGCTTCTTCAATATTTACTTCAATATATAAAGTTTTGTCATTTATAATAGAAGCCATTGATTCATTATCAGAACTGAATATAATATCCCCTTGCTTATAATTGAGCAAAGCAACTTCACCATCAATTGGTGACGTAATGGTTGCTTTAGACAAATTATAATTTGCCTTATCAAGAGAAATACCCGCTGAAGTAACTGAAGACCGATATGAAGATAAATCTAAAGTAGTTGGCGGAGTAATTAATTCTTTATAATCTGCCTGTGCATTTACTAATGTTAATTGTTTTAATTCATAACTTGTTTGTGCATTTATCAAATCTCTATCAGCTTCCTGTATAGCGTAAGCTAAAGCATCCACCGCATTATCATAATCCATTTGCAGATCATCTAAACTATCATAAGAACTACTTATAGCCTGATGAGCGTTTGTAAGACTACTAATAGAAGAATTATTACTAGTTCTAGCTGAACTAATAGTTGACTTTAAAACAGATAATTCAGAAGTACTAAGATCCCCAGAAGTAATTGTGGCATTTAGCATTAAACTCATTGCATATAAAAAATCCGACATATTCCCTAACGCTATCTCAGTTCTATCTAGGATGTCATCAATTTCATCATAACTAGCCGTATTAATAGTTAACATATCATCGCTTAATTGATCCTGTGATGTCTCAACAAGAGAAAAATATAATCTAGAGTCATTTACGGCTTGTGGATCCTTTACTCCTAATAAATCTTCATAATCATCATTTGCATACTTATTATTAATACCTAAAATTTCATCTGCATCAATAAATGAATTTTCATACGTTATAGAAACAGGTCTCAAAGTATTGATTAAATCATCATAGGTATCTTCTATAAACTCACTTTCATCTGTATCCTGATTGTACTTCAAATCATTAGTTGCTGTTTTTAGTGAATCTTCAGCACTGTCAAGATTTTTTTCATTATCTGCAATTGTTTTATTCAAACTAACCTCAGATTGAGTTAAAGAAATTTCAGCAGAAGCGATAGCATTTAGATATTTCTGTTTTTCTTCTTCTGTTGGCTCCGCTTTTGCTTGATTTAATTTATCCAATGCCGATTTATAACTATTATAAGCACTACGTAGTTCAAATGTTAAACTTTCAGTTTTTACAGAAGCAATTTTATCTCCTTTTTCTACTAACTCACCTTCTTTCACAAAAACATCACTAACTTCCAAAGTATCACCACTAACAGAAAAAGAAAGCTCTACACCATCTTCTGCTACCACTTGCCCATCAGTAGATAAAGCAATTTTAATATCATCCTGTTTTACTGTCCACTCTTTTATTTCCACCTCTTTTATATCTGAATCAGAACCCTGTTTCACAAAAATATAAATAGAGGTAATTAATACTAGAACAACTGCAATACCTATATAAATTTTTTTATTTGCAAAAACTCCAATCAACCTTTTACTCTTAGCTTTTTTACTTTCTTCTAAAATTGAATTTTCCATATAAGTAATTATGAACTTATTAATACAAATGAAGCAACCTTTTTGTCAGGCACTTTTTCATTTAACCATATTTGCAACATAGAATCCGTCTTTACATCGGCCAACATCGCTTCTACAGTCTCTTGTTTATTATCGGAACTAATTTTTAACATTTGAATACCCACTGGAATAATTATTTTTTCTGAGCCTGTACTCATTTCCTTCATTCTCTCCAACATAGCAGTTTTATCAATTTCACCA
>Ga0307989_1001320_pt1 | contig 13569 bp, 13 predicted proteins | sample EllFjometagen185_FD_203164 | JGI IMG/M metagenome (GOLD analysis project Ga0307989, IMG submission 203164) | Marine microbial communities from Ellis Fjord, Antarctic Ocean - #185 | ecosystem: Environmental > Aquatic > Marine > Unclassified | place: Southern Ocean | collected 2014-10-08
CTGACCTCTTCTTTATCGAAAGAAATCCCTGAAATTTTATCTTTTGCTATTCTTAAAACTTTAATATCTTCAATTTCATATTCTTCATTAAATTTATCATCTAATAGAAAATTGAACGCTTCATTCATGCCATCCAAATAACTTTTTTGATAATTATTATACAGTAAATTTGCAACTTCATCAAAGTAATCATAGAATTTTTCTATATTTAGTTTATTTATCATATTATCACCACAAAATCATTATAAAGCAACCCATCTCTTTTGTCTATTAAAAGCCACTTTTCTTGTAGATTCATATTGTTTTTGATACAATCTATATAAAGAGGTGCCTCCAATGAATAAACTAATGGTAAAATTTATAAATTTATACAAGATAAGAACACAAAACAGTAACCCTACTTGTCGGTATCATCCATCATGTAGTACATATTCTGTTGATGCATATAAAAAACATAATTTCTTCTATGCATCACTATTAAGTTTTTGGAGAATTCTAAGATGTAATCCATTTTCTAAAGGTGGTTACGATCCTGTTCCAAAAACAAGGAAAGAAAGAAAAGAAAACAATGAACTATCTTGATATCAAATTAGAAGCAAGTGACGATTCAACTTATTCTTTAAGAGATTTTTTAGGATCAAAAGTTATACTTTATTTCTATCCAAAAGATGACACTTCAGGATGTACAATTGAGGCTAAGGACTTCACTGCTTTACAATCAGAATATAAAGTAAAAGGATATATAATAATTGGAGTAAGTAGAGACTCAGTTAAATCTCATAAAAAATTTATTAAAAAACAAGAACTAAATCTTTTACTACTTAGCGATATAAATGAAGAAATAGTAAAAGCGTTTGATGTGTTAAAAGAAAAAAGCATGTATGGGAAAACATATATGGGTATTGTTAGAAGTACATTTGTTCTTGATAAACAAGGTAAAATAATTAAAGAGTATCGTAAAGTAAAAGTTAAGGAACACGCTCAATCATTGCTAAATATTTTATAAAAAAATCAGTTCAATTGAACTGATTTTATTTTTATTAAACTCTAGATTCTCCAGATTTTCCTAATGCGTACTTAACACCTATTGGTCCTATAAACGCATAGAACAATGTAGCAATCAATATTACTATAAGGATTGTAACACCTTCACTTGGAAAGTCAGTTCTAGCTTGGTAAGCCATACCCAATGCAACACCGGCTTGTGGTAACAAACTTATTCCTAAGTACTTTCTAATTACAGCAACAGACTTCATTGCTTTTGCGCCTATGTAAGCTCCAAAGACTTTACCAAATATCCGAAGAACAATATAGCCTGTTGTTACAACTATCATTTCTCCATAAGCGATATCCGTTTGTCCTAAAAATGCAATAACTAGTTCAGCTCCTGCTATTGTAAAGAAAGCAATAAGTATTGGTGGTATAAATTTGTCAACTGCAAGTTCAGTATCGTGTGCGTTAACTCTTGTAATCATATTTGTTACTGTAACACCTAATACCATTGGTGTAAGTATTGGAGATAGATGAACTGAAATATCCCCTATATGAATCCCCAGTTTTGCAACTGCAACTGTCAAAAATACACCAAATACACTTGCTATTAAGAATACTTCATATTTGTCATCACTTTTTTTGTCTGATTTTTTAATAATCATAGCTACTATTAGACCAAATACAATACCTACAATTAAAGAAAATACTAATTCAAAGAATGGATCTGAAACTGTTTCTAAGAAATTCAATTCAGCTCCGCTATCTATTGCTTTTGCTATAGACAACATTACACCAAAGATTACGATACCAACTGCGTCATCTAGTCCAACTAGTGGAATCAAAGTATCTGTTAATGGTCCTTTTGTTTTCATTTTTTTTGTTAATAACATTATTGATGCAGGCTCAGTAGCTGTAGCGATTGCACCGAAAATCAAGGCTACTGGTACCGGAACTCCTAACAACATTAATCCAAGTGAAACAACAACCGTGGTTAAAACTGCTTGAGAAATTGTAATAACAATTATCTCTGCACCTGTATGTTTTAGCTTAGAAAATACTAACTCTCTACCAATTCCATATGCTATAAAACCAAGAGCAACTGATGAAATTACCTCTAAGTTCATCATTAAGTCTTCATAATCTAACAAAACCAATATTCCACCCAGTAACAATCCAGCTAAAATATATCCAGTTATATAAGGTATTCTGACCTTCTCAACTATTTTTCCCATAAAAAGACCGAGTAATACAATAGCACCTAGTACTATTAGACTTTCGTAAGTTACAACTCCATCTCCTGATAACATTAGAATGTTCATAAATTTCATCTTCTTTCGTATTTAAATTACATTTAATTCACTGCACGTTATTCTACTCTTAAGTTTAGTGATTTGCAAGCGAAAAATACATAAAAGGTTTCCATATGAAACCTTTTATAATTTTTCTAATTACTCCAACCAGTTTTAGCTCCATCTATTTCTCCAGCTCTAGTAAGCGCACTCTTGACTACCACTAGTCCAAGCACTTCATAAATCACTGTTGATGCTAACACAATTGTCATAATATTTGCTCCTATTGATTCAAATCCTACTAACTCTTTAAATCTTAATTCTGCTGTTAATGCCATATTTATAGCAACCCCAGCTTGTGGAATTAAAGTGAATCCTAAATACTTTCTAACAGTTGCAGGTGAATGAGCGATCCTAGCACCAGCATATGCCCCTGACACTTTCCCAATTACTCTAAATATAATGTAAACTCCTCCAACTACTCCTACAGTTAATAATGCTGACAAATCTAATTCAGCTCCTGCAAGTGCAAAAAACCCTAGCAAAATTGGTGCACTGAATAAATCTGTATTTTTTGTTAGTCTTTTTTCAAATGCATCATCTACTCTATTGGTTAATACTAACCCTATTGTCATCGGAAGTAATATTGGTGATAAATATATAGTTTGATGTAATCCAAAGAAATTCATTATCATAGGAACTTGGCCAATTCCAATTCCAGCAAATATAATCCCTATTGTTAACATTAATAACATTGAGTCAGTTTCTCTATTAAACTTTTTAACAATATAAGATAGTACTAGACCTAGAACTATACCTATTAAAATTGATATTACAATTTCAAATAGAGGGTCTAATATCATTGCCGATATACTTATAGTTCCACTTATACCTAATAAAGTTGTCCCTAAAGATAGCATTATTGCAAATAACATAAGTCCAATTGCATCATCTAATGCTACAAGTGGAAGTAGAACATCTGTTACTGGTCCTTTGGTTCTAAAATTCTTTACAACTGCTACTATTGGTCCTGGTGCAGTTGCTGTCGCAATAGCACCTAATATTAATGCATAAGTCCAAATATAATCTCCATCTGTCACAGTCAAATATGAACCTACTGCTAAAGTTACAAATATCGCTGTTGCAAAAGATTGTGATAAAGTAATGATTGCAACTTGCTTACCTGTTTTTCTAAGTTTGCTAAACTTCAATTCAAGGCCTATTGTATAACCAATAAACCCGATTGCAATTTCCCTTATAAGTGTAAATTTTTCTACCATGTCATGTGATAATATTCCTAAAACACTAGGTCCAATTAAAATACCTATTAAAATATATCCTGTAACTTTTGGAAAACTGATGAGATTCATTAGTTTTCCTCCAATAAGAGATAAAACTATTAATGCTGACATACCAAAAATTACATTTGAATGAAGGCTGTCTATCCAAGTCAAATCACTAACTACTCCTGAGCTAATAAGATTTATCATTTGCTAAACCCTCTTTTTTTCTTGCTGCTTTTTAAAAAATCTCTAAATTCATCCTTAAGAATTGCCTTAGAGAATAATTTTCCAGTCCCAATATGTATATCAAGATCTTTAACAAGTTTTAAATTCGCTTTACTATGTATCCCCGCTGAAACAACAACAATGTCAAACTTTTTAGAAATATCTACAATAAATTTGTAGATACTATGCATTTTATTAAATTCTTTTTCTACGTCCATTCTATGTAGTAGGCATTCATCAAGTTTTAATATATCTATATCAAGGTTTGCTAAGAATCTTAATGAAGAGTTTTTATTATTATACTCATCAACAGCAATAAAGAATCCTTCATTATGTAATACATTAATTCTTTCCACTGCCTTTTCATCTGTGATTATTTCTTCTTTTAATGAAATGATTATATCAGAAGTTTTAATTCCATACTTATGAAGAGTTTTCTTGAGATGTTCCTTAAATACTCTTTTCAATGTATGTCCTGAAAAGTTTATAGAAACTTTAAAGCTTGAAGATAATTTTATTGATTTATCTTCCTTTAACTCAGCGAAAAATTTAATAGCTTCTTCAAACATATGCATTTCAATTTCATATATTAAGCCTGTAAATTCTGCAATAGTTAAAAAACTTTCGGGTTTGATTTCTACACCCTCTAATATCCATCTCGACACTGCCTCAAATCCCATTATTGTACCGTTAAAAGTGTCAACATAAGGCAAAAATTTTGGGAAAAACTGTTTGTTTTTAACTGAATTGAATATTTCTAACTCAACTTTTTTCTTTTCTAAGTATTTCTTTTCTAATAAATCATCAGCAAAAATTAAATTATTTCCACTATCTATTTTTGCTTGATCTATTGAAAATCTCATCATTTTTAAGATTCTATCAAATTTCATGCCTAAAAAGTCATCATAATCTAATACACAAATACTTGCATTAACCATGTATTGCACTTTGTGATATTTAATTGGTTGTCTTAAAATTCTAGCTAATTCAGTGGGTTCACATATGAAATGGCTCTCTGTCACTAATACAAACTGATCTACACCAACTCTATATACATCTGTATTACCACAATAATCACTAAGCTTTTCGGATAAAATTACCAAAATGTCTTCTACTGCATCAACACCAAAAATGGCATTCATTCTATTAAAATTATCAATATCAACAAATATAAAGTGCAGATTACTAAGATCTTTTTTACTATAAACACGTTTTAATCCAGATAGGTTTCCTAATCCTGTTAATTCATCAATATAAGCGACTCTTTCTATTCCATGAAATTCTTGCAAAGTACCACCCCTGTTCATAAAAGAAATTATATCATAAAGTATTTAATAATTAAAGAAGGTAGTTTATTTTTCAAACAAAAAAAGCAATTCTAAGAATTGCTTTAATTATTTGATGGTGCGGGTGACAGGAATTGAACCTGCACTCCGAAGAACTAGATCCTAAGTCTAGCGCGTCTGCCAGTTCCGCCACACCCGCACATAATGGCTGGGCTAGATAGAGTCGAACTATCGATCCCGGAGTCAAAGTCCGGTGCCTTAACCACTTGGCCATAGCCCATTATGGGGCGACTGATGGGAATCGAACCCACGAATGTCGGCGCCACAAGCCGATGTGTTAACCACTTCACCACAATCGCCATATAAAGTCCCTAAAAAGAGACTATATACATTCTATTAAATATACATAAAATTGTCAAGCAAAATATTCTATTACCTATTTATGTATTTCGCTCTATTATTATAACATAAAAATTTAAATGATATTTGATTTTTTTTATAAATCTTGTATAATATAAATCGGAAGGTCGTGACTTACATGAAAAAAAGACTAATTAGCACTTTCAAAATTTTTAGTTTAATATTTTTATCAATTATTTACCTCGAGATATTATTCAAGATTCGCGTGCTGAATTTTGAGATTGATCTAAATATATTTAGAATGTTTATCTTTTCATCATCATACACTGTGATGGTGATGTTTATAATAATGTTTTTTAAAGAAAAAGCAGTTAAAAGAATAATGTTTGTTCTAATTTCAATACTTACATTATTATATTTCAATCAAGAAATATATCATTCGTTTGTTGACGGATTTTATTCCGTTGCTATTGCTGGAGATATAACAGCGGGCTTATCGTTTTTCTTAGATTATTTACAAGCTTTTAAGTTTGTTCATATCTTGTATTTACTGCCTATAGTATCTTTATATATTTTTAATAGATTTAAACTTATGAGTTTTGATATTGAATATGAGGTATTAAAAAGTCCTTTGATGTTCTTGATAGTAGGAACTATGTTATTTTTTATAGGACTTCAAACTATTAATGAAGATGTTGAAGACTCGGGTGCAATGGTTACTTACAGTGATATGGATTTATATACTTACATGTATAATTCGCAAGATGCACTTAAAAAGTTTGGTCTTCTAACTTATACACAAAGAGATTTCTTTAGTATATTTAGATCAGATCCATTAAGTGAATCAGAATATGAAATACTAATTAGAGAGTACTTCGCTCTTCAACCGGGACATGATTATAATAACTTTTCTGGAATTTTCGAAGATAAAAACTTAGTATTTATTATGGCTGAAAGCCTAGATACTTATGCTATAAATGAAGAATTGACACCTAATCTATATAAATTAAAAACAGAAAATGCTTATTTTGAGAATTATTATTCTCCTTTATATTATAGAAGTACAGCAGATACAGAATTCTTAGTACAAACATCAATGTATCCAAATAACAATGTTTCATTAAGTTTGAATACTTATATGGATAATACTTTCCCAAATACTTTGCCTAAATTATTTGAAGCAACAGGATATGAAACGTTCTCTTTCCATAATTATATAGATTATTTCTATCCAAGAACAGACTTTCATTTATCTACTCTTGGATACAATAGTTATTATGGCCCAGAAGCTATGGGCATGGAAGTTGATGACAGCGATAGTTCATTCATAATAAACCATAATTGGCAAAGTGATTATGAAATGATGGTAGCTGCAGTTCCAGAGTTCATCAATGAAGATAAATTCTTTGTAAACATGTTAACTGTCTCTGGTCATTTCAAATATTCAGATGATCATGATATAGCTGTTCAGAATGCAAGCATTGTAGAAGAATATGAAATAAGAAATGGGATTGAATTAGATGAAGAGATTTTCTACTATTTAGCTGCACAAATAGAACTTGATAAAGCTATTGGCTATTTGTTAACTGAGTTAGAAGCTAACAACAAACTAGAAGATACCGTTATAGTAATATTTGGTGACCATTATGCATATGGTGTAGATCAAGCTACGATGTGGGAATATGATGATATTAAAGAAGATGAGAGTGATATGGATTTACATAATGTTCCATTATTAATATATTCTGACTCATCAATATTAAATGGTACTGTAAATAATTATATGTCATCAATAGATTTCATCCCTACTATATCGAATATGTTTAACCTACCCTTACAATATGAATTAGTACTTGGTAATGATGCTTTAGCAAACAAAGACAATATAGTGCGGTTTGCCGATATGAGTTTTGTTAGTAGTACATTCTCATATGATTCTTTATCTGAAGAAATGACCATACTTGAGGATACAAATTATGAGTATATTGTATATTTAAGTAATATGTTTATAAACGACTACAAATATGATTTACTAGTTTTGGATTATGATTACTTTAAAAAAGACGAAGAAATACCACACGAATAAATAAAAAATCACTTTCATTGAATGAAAGTGATTTTTATTTACTCTGCAAACCAGCTTACTCCATAGCCTTTTTTACCTATATGGATACAAAATACCGGTCCTAAATAATTTGTGAAACTAATTTCTGAATTAGGAAACATATTCTTTAGAGTCTCTTGAAGTTGTTTTGCACTTTCTAAAGAGTTATGAGAAGTGACTTTAAAAGTGATTTTCTTAAATCCTTTTGAGTCTTCAATAATATTTTGATGCATATATTTATGAACTTTTTTATAAGTTCGCTCTTTATTAACAACTACCAATTTTCCCTCTAACAATTTAATAATTGGTTTTATTCTCAATACTGTACCTATAGCAGCTGATGTATTTGAGATTCTTCCACCTTTTACAAGAGAGAATAAGTTTTCCACAGTGAACATTTGTCCTGAAGTGCTTATTATATTCTCGATTCTTTCAATGATTTCTTTTGAAGTAAATTTACCATCTACCATACTAATTACTTGTTCTGTAATCATTTCGTTAGCGAATGCTGCTAACATAGTATCAAATATGTATATTTTTTCAGGATCATCTAACATATTTTTTGCTAAATTAGCTGATTGAAATGTTCCACTTAAATTTTTTGATATACATATAACAAATACTTTTTCATACCCTTTTTCAATAAGTTTTTTATAGTTTTCTAAAAATTCACCTGGGGAAGGTTGGCTAGTAGTGAAACTAGCTCCATCTGATTGTCTTGAAAAGATATAATCATTATTAACATCAACTTCTCTTTTTGATATATCTCCTTCAACAACGTTTAGAGAAACTACTGTTATTTCATTTTCCTTAATTTGTTCTTGTGAAAGATAAACAGTACTATCGATTATAATTCCGAATTTTTTCATTTTTACACTCCCTCTTTATTCAGCACACCACGAAACACCATATCCTCTTTTTCCTAAATGAAGACAAAACACAGGTCCTAAGTATTCATTAAATGAAACAACGACATTCTTAAATTGTTCTCTGATTTTGCTTTCCAATACTTTGGCTTGTTCTAATGAATTATGACTCAATATTCTCACATGAATAACATCAAAGTCTTTAGTTGTTTCAGCCATTCTACTTATAATAGATTCTAAAACACCTTTGTTTGTTCTAGGGGATTTTAGTAAAACAAGTTTACCATTAATCATTTGAATTAAAGGCTTTAGTCTTAAAACTGATCCTATCGCTGCTTTCGTCTTCGAAATTCTTCCAGAGCGATATATACTTATCATATTTTCAATCGTAAAAATCAGATTAGTTGATTGAAGTAACAGATTCATTCTTGATATTATTTCTTCTTCATTTTTACCTTCTTCAATCATCCTATGTAGTTCAAGTATTAACATTTCATTTCCAAACGCTGCCATATTAGACTCGAATATATGAACACTGTCGGAATTATCCAACATGTTTTTAGCTAAATTTGCAGACTGATACGTTCCACTTAGAGGTTCACTTATACAAATAACAAAAAGTTTCTCATATCCTTTTTTAAATTGTTTTTCATATGCATCTAAAAATTCTCCCGGAGCAGGTTGACTTGTAGTTAACTTATGTCCGTTATCAAGTTTATTGTATACAAAATCACTATCAATTTCTGTTTCTTTATATGTTTCACCCTTGTCCATTATATTTAGACTAACTTGAATCATATCAAAATCCTTAATTTCTTTTTGCGACATATATGCCACACTATCAATTATTATTCCGTATTTTTTCATTTTCAAAATCTCCTTTTATAATAAATATCCATATACAGCTATAAAGTGAAAAGTTGTACCACCAAGTACAAATAAATGCCATATGAAATGATTATACTTAAATCTTGCAACATAAAAACCTACTCCAACTGTGTAACTAATTCCACCAAGAAGTACAAAAATAAATACATCATCAGTGCCGTAATATAAATCGTTAAAGATTAATAAAATACTCCAGCCCATAAATAGATAAATAGCTAGGTGAATATATTTGAATTTATGAATCCAAATCGATTTCATTATAATTCCTATCAAAGTCATCGTCCACAGAATAATCAAAAGTATATACGCGTCTCTTGTCCCCACTAATAAAATAAGAAATGGTGTGTAGGTTCCTGATATTAAAACAAATATACTTGAATGATCGAGTCGTTGAAATATTGAATATACCCTCTTCATTTGTTCAGGAAAAGAGTGAAATAGTGTACTTGACAAATATAATATAATCATTGCAACACCAAATGCAATACTTGATAATATCTCGCTTGTTGTATCTGCTTTTATTAATAACAATACTAATCCTATTATAGCAAATAATGCTCCCAGTCCATGTGAAATAGCATTTGCGATTAGTTCTCCAAGTGTTGTTCTTTTCATACTATGCACGACCTTCCAATTACTCTATCACACATAATAATTTATCAAATATTACTCTATCTGTCAAGGTAATTGCGAATTATTAGACAAAAAGTCCCCACAGGGACCCTAATTAAAAAAGTGTTCCAATTGTTCCAAATTAAATCTTGTAAACTTATATTTATCACTTTCTGTTAGATTATCCGTAAAGTCGTATAAGTTTTTAAGTTTATTATTCTTTAATAATGCAGGAATATTGTCACACATTTTCATGTATGTATAATACCATAATTTGTAATCATCAAATTTACCAAATGATTTTAATGATTTATTCTTAATGTTCCATGGTTTTAATCCTGCAAAGTGAATTCCATTTATATATTTGACATCTGGATACCCGTTAAAAGAAGAAAACTTTAAGTCGATATTTGTCCATTTCCCACTTTCTTTTAGTGTTATATACTGCATTTCCGGCCAATTATATAAACTGATTTCTTTTTGTATTTTAATATTATCAAGATCATTCATGATGGAATTATACAACTCCATGGTAGGACTAAATAACATTAAGCTTGCATTAACTCCCATATTACTTTTGTCTATATTTATCCTATCAGTAATTTCTTTAGGTATCAATGTTCCATGTGGAACATCTTTATAAACATCATGCCACTTCCATGTCCCTAATTCGTTTATAGATTTGGGAAGTATATATCTTCCTTCTTCACTATACTCCATGCAATATTCTTTTTTCTCATTGATGATTCCCGCAGGCGCTTCCAGTTTGAACAGACTATCGTATTTCTGAAGAGGTAAAATGTCACAGTCAGCAATGATTATCTTTTCGTATTGCTTTTGTAAATCTCCATCATTCCCTAATCTAAAGGCATTAAACCTAGAAAAGAGAAAAGGTCTATCTTGTCTTTCATGTCTTCTGTCGTGCGGTACATAAACTTCGTCCATTATAATTACATCGTCATACACTTCTTTTAAACTTTTTATTGCCTTTTCTGAGATGTTATCAGACACAATACAGATAAGATCAGAATCAGTTTTTTGCAACCTTAAAGCATACCCAAAAACTAAAGCTCCAGGCAAATAAGAATCATTCCTTATAATAAAAGTTACATATGCAAATTTGCTCATGATATCATTCCTTAAAAATAGTTTTTCAAAATCATTTATTAAATCATATTTTTATTATACAATAATTAGTGTGGAATAGGTGATGAATATGAATAAAAGAGATGCATACATCGAAATTAAACAAGAACAAGCCATAAAAGATGGAGTTCTTTGTGTTTGTAAACAAGTAACAGAAAGAAGAATTAGAAAAGTTGTCAAAGAAGGACGGAGAAGATTTGTAGGTGTTAAACAAGCAACTGAAGCAGGTAGTGGTTGTGGGTTATGTCAACCTCTTGTTCAAGATGTAATAGATGATGAATTAAAAAAGTAGTTCGCTTTATAATGTGAACCTTATGTTAAGTACAGTGAGAAAAGACAGATGATAATTAAGGCGAGATTCCCTGAAGGAAATTTCGCCTTTTTGTTTCATATCTTTATCTAACACGTTTAAGAAAACACCCTCTCCAAACAAAACAAAGTTATGGTGAATGATGGGTATGTTCACAAACACACTATTTTTTTACAACATGTAATAGCAGTAAAGTGGTATCTCCAAATTACAATTTAGTTTTAACGTTAGTTATAATTCTTTCTTTAAGTATTACAGTTTCCTCTAAAATAGTTTTTGAATTATTTGTATAATACTTAATCATGTCTTCATCAACTAATCCAGGTAAATTAATTTCAACATTAAGAAGTGATCCTTCAATTCCGCTCGTTAACATTAATGCCCCAACACCTATATCAGATACTGCATTAACATTACAATACTTCAATAGAAAATCAATTTCTTTTAATGCAATTAAAGATATTTCAGCTATACGATAGGGAACCTTTATTGCTTCAATAGTTCCATCTAATATTGTTTGTTTTCTAATGTTCTTTTCTTCAACCGTTTCTTTTGGAAGTCTGAAAGCAGACATTATCATATTAAATGCATCGGTATCTTTATCTACTAATAGAATTAATTCTTCTTTAATACCAAATAAGCTTTTAATTACATTATTGTATTTTTCTTGTATTCCTTGATCTAAAGCTTTGAATTTTTTCTTATTTACAGTAACGTGTCCAACCATTCTAACAAGTGCCACACCTAGACTAGAAGCTAGTGCACTAACACTTCCTCCACCTGGAGTCACTGCTTTAGAATCAACTTCGCCTATAAACTCTGTTACTTTTAAATCTGTAAGTTTCATAATTATCTCCTATACTAATTCTCTAGATTGGACAACAAGTTGTCCTTTTTTAAATACATCATTAACATGATTAATTCCATAATGATAGAAAATATATTCTAAATTATTACTATTCATTATTACTAAATCTGCATTTTTACCTATCTCAATAGAACCAACTTTGTCATCAATTCTTAAGTGGTAAGCTGCATTAATTGTTACTGCGTTAAGTATTTCACTAGGACTCATTCTTAATTTATTAGCTCCTAGTTGCATAGAGAATTGCAGGTTCTCACTTGGACTACTCCCAGGGTTGTAATCACTTGAAATACTTAGAGCACATCCTTGTTCTATCATTTGTCTCGCTTTAGCATAGTCTTTATTTAGGTAGAATGAAGTACTAGGTAATAGATTAGCAATTACATTGGAATTGGCTAATTTAGTAATATCTTCATTACTCACTGCCATTAAATGATCTGCACTACTAGCATGTAATTCAACAGCTAACCCTCCTCCACCAAGAGATACAATTTCATCGGCATGTATTTTTATCTCAAATCCTAAATTGATTGCTTCACTTAGTATTTTTCTAGAGTCACATAAATTAAAGACGCTATCCTCACAAAAGATATCTACAAATTTAGCTAAATCTTTTTCCTTTATAACTTTTAAATCTCGTATTACACTTTCAATATATTCATCTTTTTTACCACTGTATTCTTTAGGTGTAGCGTGAGCTCCAAGATAGGTTGAGATAATATCAATATGATGCATCATGTTTAATTCTTTAGAAACCTCTAACTGCTTAATCTCGGTTTCTAAATTTAACCCATACCCACTTTTAGCTTCTACAGTTGTAACACCAAGATAAAGCATCTCATTTAGTGAATTTAAAGCTTTAATATAAAGCTCTTTTTTCGTGCTCTCTCTTGTGTTTTTGACAGTACTAAGAATTCCACCACCTTTTCTTAAAACCTCAAGGTAAGGTACTCCAGCAATCTTTAAAGCGAATTCTTGTTCGCGTGACCCACCATGTACTAAGTGTGTATGTGAATCGATTAATCCTGGTATTACTAGTTTCCCATCAGCATCATGAATTAATGTTGATTTATTTATATATTTACCGTAATCCCCTTCACCAAAATCAAGGATTAATCCATCCTTAATAGCTATGAAAGCATTTGACAATGTTTTCACTTTATTCATATCTTCACCTTTAATTGGCGGACTTATATATGGAGTAACCAAACTTCCGATATTTAATATAACTAAATCGGCGAACATAATAATCATCTCCTTAAATATTAGCTTCTATAATTTTAAACTTATCAAAGTCTCTGAACATTAAATACCTAATTGAGTACTTAGTAACATCGTCAAA
>Ga0307989_1001321_pt1 | contig 13569 bp, 9 predicted proteins | sample EllFjometagen185_FD_203164 | JGI IMG/M metagenome (GOLD analysis project Ga0307989, IMG submission 203164) | Marine microbial communities from Ellis Fjord, Antarctic Ocean - #185 | ecosystem: Environmental > Aquatic > Marine > Unclassified | place: Southern Ocean | collected 2014-10-08
TTTATTTGATGTTAGCCATATGGGGCGATTTCGCATCAAAGGTTCGGGAAAACTAAAATTCCTGCAATATGTATTAACCAATAACGCCCTCTGCCTTAAACCCTGGCAAGCCCAGTACACTCTAGTTGCAAATGACAGCGGGGGAGCTGTTGATGATGCCTACCTATACCGATTTGGGGAAGATGATTATCTATTGGTGGTGAATGCCTCCAATCGCGTAAAAGTGTGGGAGCACTTTCAAACGCAATTATCCAATTTTAATGATGTTCAATTAGAAGATCATTCAAAAATAACGGGCATGATAGCATTTCAGGGACCATTAACCAGAAAAATTCTGGAACAGGTAATTGAAAGTGGAACACTACCGGATACCAGTCGCAATAGTTTATCTCAAATAAAAATCTGTGGCGTTGATATTTTATTGGCCCGTTCCGGATATACCGGTGAACCACTTTGTTTTGAATTATTTGTTCCTGCTGAAAAACTAGAGGCAGTGTGGTGTAAGATATATAATCTAGGTGAATCAAAAGGAATTAAAGCGATTGGTCTAGGTGCCAGGGATACTCTGAGACTTGAAGCAAGTATGCCGCTCTATGGACATGAACTGGGGTTGGATACAGAAGGAAAAGAAATCCCTATTTTTGCGACATCCCTTGCCAAAATGGCTGTCAGTTTCAACCATCAAAAAGGTGATTTTATTGGACGGGAAGCCTTATGGAAACAATTTAAAGCCTCAATGACCATCAAAAAGGGAATCATTACTCAAGCCCCTGCTGAATTACCGAAAATGATCAAAGCAATTGCCCTCATCGAAAAAGGGGTGGCTCGGCAGGGTGATGAAGTTTACTTAGGGGACCGTAAGGTTGGGCATTTAACCAGTGGTACCATGATCTCCTTTTGGAAATTTCAAGGAAAAGGTGCAACAATGCATATCACTGAAAACAGTGACCGTCGGGCGATTGCATTAGCCTTAGTGGATTCAACACTGGCAGCTGAAACAGAATTGAGCATTCAGGTTAGAAAGCGGAAAATTAAAAGTCAGGTCGTTCGCTGGCATGGTCGATCAGAAGCGCCACCTTTTTTCAGATCAATCCCAATTCAGACAAAATCGGATGCCTCGATACCTGACAGTAGTAGTGATCAGAAAAAGGTAATAACGCTTTTATCAAAAGCTGTTCAAAATCATCAATGGCGGCAACAGGCATGCATCAATTTGATTCCATCGGAGCAAACACCCTCTAAATTAGTTAGACTTTTATCTGCGGCAGACCCGAGTTTTAGGTATGCCGAACATAAAGAGTTATTAGCCGCATTTGGACATGATGTTTATTATTATCAGGGAGCCAAGTTTATTACCTGGGTGGAATCACAACTCAGGACTGAAATGAGTACTTACCTGGGTTGCCCCCAGGTAGAGACACGATCCATTAGTGGACAAATGGCTAATATGACTGTTTACAGCGCATTTTTGGATTATAAAAATCGAACTTTTCGAAAACGAGAGCCAAGGCGAATTCGTTTAGCCATGAATCACCATATCGGCCGGGGAGGACATTTAAGTTCACAACCGATGGGGGCACTGCGGGATTATATTAGTAAAGATCCACAAACTGACCAGTATTCCGTAGTAAATTTCCCTGTATATGCTGATAATCCTTATCGGATAAACGTCGAAGAAACCATTAAATTGCTGGATCAAATCGACCCTGAAATTATCATTTTTGGGAAAAGCATGGTTTTGCACCCTGAACCGGTACAGCAGATTTGCCAAGCTCTGAAAGGGAAAGCGAATCAACCGCTAATAATGTATGATATGGCCCATGTTTTAGGTTTAATCGGTCCTCATTTTCAAGAACCTTTTAAAGAGGGTGTCGATTTGGTAACGGGGTCTACTCACAAAACCTTTTTTGGCCCACAACGGGGCATTATTGGCGGTAACTTTGCTGAAAACACTCCTGAATATGAGCTGTGGAAAACGATTGAACGCAGAGCCTTCCCAGGAATGGTCAGCAATCACCACTTAGGAACTTTGGTGGGGCTACTATTGGCCACCATTGAAATGAATGCCTTCAAAAACCAATATCAAGAGCAAATCATTAACAACGCCAAGGCATTTGCTAAAGCACTGAAACAGGAAAATCTGAATGTTGAGGGCGATCCTGACAAAGGTTATACTGAAACACATCAGGTCGTATTAAATGTCGGTTATGGAAAAGGGATTCAGGTTGCTCATGATCTAGAAGCAAACAACATTGTGGTGAACTTTCAGGCAACACCTCTGGATGAATCTTTTACTACGAGTTCGGCACTGCGTCTGGGAGTTGCTGAAATGACCCGTTTTGGAATGAAAGAACAGGATTTCGTACTATTAGCAGGTTTTATCAGGGAAGTTTTAATTGGAAATTCAGTGAAACAGGACCTTATTAAATTTCGCGAAAAATTTTTAAAAATGAGCTATTGTTTCGATGATGAAGAGTTACAACCCTACACTCAAGCGCTGATAAAAACATTTTAGCCCATATTCGTTTTTTATGCTTATTCATAAAATACGTGTTGATGGCCTCAGAACAATAGTATAAATTGACTTAGATGGATTTTCTTAAATTGATTAGGAAGTTAAAAAACTGTTTCAATTGAGAGAATACAGATTTCGTTCAGATGATGGTTTAGTATATTTTTTTATATTTATCTATGATTGTGGTTTAATATGAATGACGATGCGAAATCGAAAAAGGAGCTCATATCAGAAATTGAGGAACTTCGTTATCGATTATCGATGTATGAAAAAGACCCGGGGACTTTGTCAGAAAAGCAACTGGAACAAGATCAGGGTATCTTTTCAGAAAATATGGAAGTTGTTGATTATTTAAAAGAGTCACGGTCTTTTTCTCACCTTCCCAAGAAACTGATTGCTGAATTGGTGCCCGTTTCCCAAATAATCGAATTTCCGGAAAAAACTGCGATTCTAAAGCAGGGTGATCCTAACGATAAAATCTATTTTCTCATTAGGGGAGTCGTTAGTATTTACTCTGATGGTGAGTTTATTCTAGGATTAAAACGGACGGGAGACATTTTTGGGGAAATGAGTGTTATCAGCAATAAACCCTGCTCTGCAACCGTTTTAGCGGAAACAAAAGTAAAAGTTTTTAGCATTGATGCAGATGTAATCGGCCGGTACACAGATGTGAGAAATGGGCCCTTACATAGTACACTTTTTCGAATATTTTCAATGATTTTAACGGAAAAGCTGTCACTGACAACCTTTAAAGCCAAACAATACGAGATCGAACATAAAAACCTTTTAAGTGAAATTAAACATAGAAAAGAGGTAGAACATAATTTAAGAATTGCCCAGGAAACCTCTAAAATTGCCAATAAAACCAAAGATGAGTTCATGGCAAATATGAGTCATGAATTAAGAACGCCTCTGAATATAATCAGCGGCTTTAGTGAATTACTGGCTCAAATGATCAAAGATCCCGCCCAACAAGAATATCTTAATTCTATTCGTTCAGCCAGCAAACAATTACTGGCTCTTATAATGGATATCCTGGATTTATCTAAAATTGAAACAGGAAAACTGGAAATAAAAACCACACGACTTGACTTAAAAGCACTCTTTTTCGAAATTGAGCAGATCTTTAAAATGAAGGCAGTGGAAAAAAACATAAAAATCGTCCAGGAATTTGATAAAAATTTTTCTAATGACATCATTTTTGACAAAACCCGGCTAAGACAAGTGTTGTTTAATCTGGTTGGCAATGCCATGAAATTTACAGCAAATGGGCAAATTACCCTCTCTTCAGATGTTAGCGTTCACCCGGACAACAAGAATATTATCGATTTAGAAATTAAGGTACGAGATACCGGCATCGGAATTCCCAAGGAAGGTCAACAGCTTATTTTTGATTCGTTTACCCAGCAGGATGGCAAGAGTACTCGAAAATATGGCGGTACTGGGCTAGGTTTAACGATTTGCCATAGATTAACAGAGATGATGAACGGCGAAATATCACTGAACAGTGAAGTTGATGTCGGCAGCACCTTTAAATTGGTATTTAAAGACATTGAAACAGTTGGTGAGTTGGATCAAAATGATGATATTCTGTTTTTCGATCAAAATACAATATCCTTTATGGATGCTAAAATTTTGGTTGTGGATGATGTCATTCTGAATCGAAAGTTATTGGAAAAAAGTTTATCAAAAAGAGGGTGTGAGATTCTATTGGCGGAAAATGGGGAAGAGGCTATTAAAATGGTTCAAAAGCATCACCCTGAATTGATTATTATGGATATCATGATGCCTGTAATGGATGGGATTGAGGCTACAAAAAAACTAAAGGCAGATCGTCAAACAAAGCATATACCCGTGATTGCGTTGACAGCATTTTTAGAGGATCAAAATATAAGCAAAATTCTGGATGCAGGATTTGAAGCATGTCTAAGTAAACCTATTGATATCAATGATTTGCTTCACGAGCTAATCAAACATCTAAGCTATATGGTGTAAGTGAAAGCCTGATATTGCAAAAAGGCTTGATAAATTTACGGGTTCCTATTTTAAATATCTGTTTCTTCATCCAGGTCAAGATCAAGATCTAACTCTTTTAAAAAGTCATCAACCCCCTCATCAATAGGCTGATTCTTAATTTTGGAAAAATCTACAAATTCGTGTTTGTTAATTGCAGTTACCACTAATGCTTTTGGTTCAGTAGGACATACAAACTGACAGGCGCCACAACCTGTACAAAGATCTTGCTCAACTTCAGGATGAATTAACCCTTCAATTTCCAAGGGTGTAATTGCTTTAGTTGGACAAATTTCGACGCAGACACCGCATTTTTCTTTGCGGTCAAACACAATACATAGATCTGATTTTAATGACACCTGACCAATTTTTACCGTTTTCTTGAATTCGAGTAATAACGGCTGTATTGCTCCTGTCGGACAAACCTTTCCACATAGATTACATTCATTTTCACAATAGCCAACTTGAAAATCCAGGGCCGGTTGTAAGATCCCTTTATTACCATATTGCATAATTGAAGGTTGTATCACTCTGGTCGGGCAGACATCAACGCAAAGGTGACAAGCAGTACAAGCTTCAACAAAGTGCTGTTGATTAATTGAGCCTGGTGGTGTTATCACCTGATTAATGCCCAGTGTTACCTGGGGAAATACCGTTGAATTATGGGAGAATCTCATAAATGTGATAGCACCCATAAAAGACATGACTTTGATCAATAATTGACGTCGTTGTGGTGATTCTGATGGGGGCGAAAACAATGGAACAATGGGTTTGTATGCAATTGCTGATTCCGAACAGGCATCAATACAATTAAAACAGCTAACACAACGTGATAGGTCTATCAGATGCTGACGACTGTCAATGCAATCCGCTTTGCATTTTTTTTCACAGCGGCGACATTTCGTACAGGAATCTTTATCGATATGAAATCCTAAGAGAGAATTCCTGGAGAAGAAACCAAGCAAGGTTCCAACCGGACAAATTGAATTACAATATAATCTTCCATATTTATAACTCAGCCAGATGATCAATACTGCAAATAATAGTGAGATGGAAACTATTTTTAAAGAAACATAGAAAGGTTCCAATGAGGAAAAAATATAAATTTCTTTATTTTCCAAGAAAATTACCAGCAGATTATGAATCAGTACCTGAATTGGACGCAATAAATTGGTCATCAAGCGACTGAATAAACTATACGGGTCCAACAAATTAAGCAGGCTTAAAGAGCCAGCGATCATACTGATCACCACTGCAAAAAAGAAAAATAACCGCGTCTTTTTCCAGGCTGTTTTAAATTTGTGTTTTGATTGTTTAAAAAATTTAAAACCGGGTAATCGGTGTATCAGATCTATTAAAATACCCAAAGGGCAAAGGGCTGAACAATAAACTCTTCCAAATAAAAGCGTCAGAAATATGACAATAAGGAATCCAAATGAAACTTCTACGATGGGTGAAAGAAAATTAATAAAGGATGGTGTAAATTGCAAGTATAACAGACTGCTGGATATTGAACTCTGAATCGTCTCTTCAGCAAAAAAAAGAAGTAAAAACAAAAAAAGAGACACCAATGCAATGAAAACACGTAATGTTTTAAATTTCATATTAGGCTGAAGAGCGTTCTAATCAAAAAAGGGTGATATCAAATTAACCAAATTTAATGAAAAGCTTCCCATAAGCTGGTTTAATTTTTGGTAATATTGCCAACACTTTGTTTTTTTCTCCCTTTTCTAAACTCTGATGTAACAATTGTAATAGTTTGATATTACCGTTAAGAAATTTTTGGAAGGTAGCGTTTTCAGAATATTTTTTGGGAGCAGCTGCTTTTGTTTCATTCATCAAAAATCTTAAAACAGCAACTTTTTCCCTGAGTTTGATGATAGTATCCGCATTTAAATTCTGTTTACTATATTTTACTTTAACCAGATGTTCCATTTCGGTATGATAGATATTTACATAGTCGCTAAAATTACGAATACCAACACTCTTTCTTAACTTCCCTAACATTCCCCGAATCGCTTCAATGGTTTTATGTCCGGCTTTAAGTTTACCTGCTTTTACCAGAGTCAGTCCTTCTTTCATGACCTCAGAAGTTTTTGTGATTGTACTGTTCCATAGTGGAGACTCATTATATGGTGCTGGAGGATTATTCAGATATGTGCTGCTTAGTGCTGCCCATTTTTTGGTAAACGCATTCATTGCCTTAATTGCGGCTTCTTGCTTATTCTTCTTATTTGTTAAGGATAAAGACATTCGGTAGGGGGCATATGCTTCATCTAACTTGTTATGAAAATTAGCAAGATCTCCGGCAAAACCGATAGTACTTACCATGATAAAAATTAAAAAACCTGGCAAAATCTTCTTAAAACTAAACATAACACTTCTCCGTGTATAGGTTATTATAAACGACTAATCCTTTACCGATAATGGTTCTATTGTTAACAACTAACAAATTAAGGAATATCTTGTCTCAATATTACTAAACTACTTATCAATTGTGAAGACAATATGAAGAGAGTGTATAAAAATAATGAAGAAAAGAGGGGGGTTGCGATTTATTCTGACATAAATTTCTTATTCATCTGATTTGCAAACATTTCAACATGATTTTCCAAAGCTTTTTTGGCTTTTGCAGAATCCCCTGCTTCCAAAGCATTGAGAACTAATGTCAAATCATCCTTTCTGGTGTTATGATCAATTTTATTAAAACCCTTGTGAAACCAGATCCTCAACATATTTGTGTTCAATTCTAATAATACCTTTTTTAACTTCCTATTTTGGACTACTTCATACAGCACAAGATGAAACCTGGTGTCAAAATCCCCGGTAATATTATGATTTGAAACCTGGTTTTGTTTTTCTGTTTCTGCACTATTGAGAATCTCTTTTAATTCCGCAATCTCATCTTTATTGATTCGTTTGGCAGCCAGACTGCCAACAAAACCCTCAAGCTCACGCCGAAGTTCTATTAGTTCCCATACCTCTGAAATATCTAAAACTGTTACCATATAACCCAAGCGTGGTAAACTCTTCAATAACTCCTCTCCCTGTAATCTGATAAAAACTTCACGTAAAGGTGTTCGCCCTATCTGGAACTCTTTCATGAGTTCTTTTTCATTTAACATCTCACCAGGAAGGATCAAATTTGTGATAATATCCTGTCTTAATTTTTCATATACTTCATCTTTATTCATTATTGCCTCGTTTAGAAAATAACAAAGAGTCTTGATTCATAAATTAGGTGTTGAATTGTCTGGAAAATTGTTTGCGCAAAATCCAGTCGTTTTTTTTGCAGGCAAAAGAAAGGAAAAACACATCATCTATAAAGATAATTTAACTCAATAAAAAAAGCCAGACCGATTTGTATATAATGCTTCTACTGATGCCTTATCATTTAAAGTGATAAAGTTGTTCATCCAGCCTTTGTATATATTGAAAAAAGAATCCTCCGAGTTAGAACTTGTTTCCATACAATATATTATTAATATATAATTAGTGTTTGACAATATATTAATGATATATTAATAAATTATTAACTTGAAAAACTTAGTTTTACTAGAAATAGGATTTCAAAAAGGACGAAAGCAAGCTGTAATGAGGGAGAATAGCCTCAGATTTAAGTATCGTATTTTTAAAATGACTTTATTTGATTCAAAGGAGAAAAAATGTCAAAGTTATCAGTAATATCCGAATTATTACAGGAAGGAGATGCCAATGAAGTCGTAGCAAAGGTAAAGGCTGCCGCCGATGATGGTATTGATGCTCAAACCATTCTCAATGATGGTCTCATGGCAGGTATGGATATTATCGGTGAAAAATTCAAGAATGATGAGCTCTTTATTCCCGAAGTACTCATTGCTGCGCGCGCAATGAACAGAGGTATGGAGGTATTGAAGCCCCTCCTCGTCAGTGATGTTATGGAAGTCAAAGGAAAAGTAATTCTTGGGACTGTTCAGGGTGATACCCATGATATCGGAAAAAATATGGTTAGTATGTTCATGTCAGCTAAGGGATTAGAGGTCATTGACATCGGAATTGATGCTCCCATTGAGAAATTCATTGAGACTGCCAGGCAAGAAAAAGCAGGTATCATTGCCTGTTCTGCTCTTTTGACAACGACCATGGAAAGGATGAAAGAATTAGTCAAACTGGTAAATGACAGTGATATCAGAGAAAATGTAAAAATCATGATTGGTGGCGCACCGGTGACAGAAAATTTCTGTACCAAGATCGGGGCTGACTTCTATCGTGCTGATGCTGCTAGTGCTGCGGAAACTGCGATTCAGATATTGAAGGAGGGGGGAGTATCGTGAAACAGAGACTGTTAAGTACAGATGACACCAGGAAAATCCACGAGGCTGCGCTGAGAATCCTGGAGGAACTTGGTATGGACGTCAGAGATAAAGAAACCAGGGCCGACTTGTTCAATGCAGGTTGTATAGAGGCTGATACCGGTTATATTCTTTTTCCATCAAAAATAGTAGAAAGCGCACTGGCGAGTATACCGAAAAGTTTCATATTATATGACCGCAACGGTGATCCAAAAGTGGATGTGTATGATACTGTCCCCCATTTTGGGCCCGGCCTGAATGCGATTAATATTCTCGATCATCGTACCAGCGAACAGCGCGAATGTGTCTTACAGGATGTGCACGAAGCAGCCAAGGTTTGTGATCAATTATCGAATATCGATATGGCCAGCGGTCTGGGCAACCCATGTGATCTGGAACCAGATGAACAGTGTATGGGAACCATCAAAGCCATAATGAGTGAGACGGTAAAACCATTTCCATTTATAGCCCACAACGAAGTAGAAGATGTCCAGGTGTGGGAATATATCGCTGAAGTTGCCGGGGGATGGGATTCCCTGGCTGAAAAACCCTTCGCCCTTGGCCTAACCGGTCCCTATTCTCCCTTGGAATTAGGTGAAGAAGCCTGTCGCAAATTAAGATTCACTGCCCGCAAACATTTACCGGTTGTAAATTATCCTGCCATGATCCCTGGAACAACAGGCCCTGTAACAATGGCCGGAGCGATTGCACAGTCAGCCGCAGAAACCTTGGCCGGATATGTCGTGCACCAACTTGCCGAACCGGGTGCCCCGGTTATTACGGCTTCGTCAATTCTACCAATGGACTTACGTACCGGAGTCGTGGCTTACGGATCCCCCGAATATCATCTCGCAGGGCTGGGTCAAATAGACTACTACAATGATCTTGGTGTTCCCACCTGGATTGGGGCCGGATGTTCTGACTCCCATCGCTTTGATACCCAGGCTGCCTACGAGGCAGGTGCCAGTATGTATACAGCATCATTAGCCAATACAGCTTTTATACATAACCTTGGGTTTGTTTCCGGTGGAAAAAGTGGTTCTTTGGAACTTCTAGTCCTGGCGGATGAAATAGCGGGAGGAGTGAAGCAGTTTATGAAAGGGATAACAGTAAACGATGAAACCCTTGGCGTTGATGTCACTCAACGGAACTATATAAATCATGAATTTATGATGGATGATCATACACTTGCGAATATGCGTACAGCAATTTGGGATTCCAAAATGTTAAAAAGAACACCCCTTGAAAAATGGGAATTGGCAGGAGCTAAGTCTCTGGAAAAGAGAGTTCGAGAAAAACTTGATGATTTGCTAAACACACCCAAAAAATAATTATTTATTGTGAAGCTTTGGGTTTAATACCCCGCTGCTAGCGGCGGGGTTGTTAATTGGAAAATACGAGCAGGAGCATTAATATGTTAATCATTGGAGAAAGGATCAATACATTTAGAAAAAGTGTACGGATCGCCTTCGAAACAAAAAATGAAGCATTTATTCGCAAAGAAGTAATCAAGCAGGCTGAGGCTGGCGCACATATCATTGATATCAATGCTGGTTCCGATCTGAGTTTCGAACCGGACTATATGAAATGGGCCGTGCAGATTGCCCAGGAGGTAACAGACCTTCCACTCTGCTTAGACAGTCCAAATCAAGATACCATCCTGGCAGGCTTTGAGGTGATTAAAAATAAAGAACTCACCTGGGCTAATTCAATTACCCTTGAAAAATCACGGCATGATAAAATCCTTCCCTTGGTTAAGGAGTATCAGTGTCCTGTTATAGCTCTTTGTCAAGCTGAAGGTGGTTTGTCACAATTTGCAAAAAACAGAGTGGACGCCGGTAAGAAAATTGTCGATCTGGTCGATTCGTACGGTATAAATCTGGAAAACCTCTATTTGGACACTATGATTGAACCCCTTAGTGTTCGCAGTGACGGGGGACTCCTATCGATGGAAACCCTGATCGGATTAAAAGAAGCACTTCCTGAAATCAAAACGATCATCTCATTGAGTGGTATTTCTTTTGGGCTTCCCAGTCGAAAGCTACTACATCGCACATTTATGCCCTTATTAATGTGGGCAAAACTTGATTCAGTATTTCTTGACCCTTTGGATAAACGACTGATGGATTGTATTCAAGCGTCTAAAGCACTGATGGCACAAGATGAATTTTGCATGAATTATATCAAAAAACATCGTGCTGGAAAGCTAGGAGACTGATTATGGTATCAGATTCCATAACAATAGCTTCCCTCCAGAAGAAAAAAGAGAAAGGAGAAAAGATAACAGTCCTGACGGCTCACGACTATCCATTCGCGAGGCTTGCTGATATAGCTGGTATCGACTGTATTCTCGTCAGTGATGTGCTCGGCCAGGTAGGCTTAGGTTACAGTACAACTATTCCGGTGAGTCTGGAAGAGATGGTCCACCATACGAAGGCCGTCTGCAGGGGGGTATCCCATGCATTTGTTATAGCAAAGATGCCTTTTCTGGAAGTGGCAGCGCCATTTAGAGATATATTAAAATCTGTAAAAATTCTGGTGAAAGAGGCTGGTGCCCAGGCCCTTGAGGTGGAAGGTGATAAAGAAATTATTCCCATTGTTCAAAAATTGGTAAGGGCTGGAATCCCAATCATGCCCCATATCGGTGCTACTGCACAGGATTTTATGCGAACGGGTCAATTCCAGTTAAAAGGAAAAACGGCGGAGGCTACTCGTAAATTGTCAGATTTAGCGCATTCTCTGCAGGATGCCGGAGCTTTTGCTATTATGCTTGAATGCGTACCTGTAGAAACAGCCGATATTTTATCTCGTGCCCTCCAAATACCAGTTCTGGGGGTTGGATCAGGTGCTGAATGTGATGGGCAGATACTTGTCATGCACGACATGCTGGGGCTTTACGAAAAATTCCTGCCAAAATTTGTTAAGGTTTATTGTGACCTTTCAGAAGAAATCACAAGCGCCTTAAAAGCATTTACCGCAGATGTAAAAAATGGAAAATTTCCGGGCTCTGAACATAGTTATAACATGGCGGTTGAAGAATTAGAGAAGATTAAATAGCTAATGATTAGCTTTTTACAGATTAGATATGCTTATTCCATCAATGATATGTGTAATAAAACCCATAATGGTAACAACATTATGAAAAATCGTTCAGACATTCCAATTAAAGATATTATTGCTTATAGTCTAATGATCATAGGTATAGCCTATTTTGTTTACCAGGGAGCAGAAGACCAAGGTTATTTCTGGCAATGGTTTCGGGTTCCTCAGTATTTTTATACCTGGGAAAATGGGGTATTTAAGTGCGGCCTTTTGATTCAAGGATTATTGATGACCCTGCATATCACCTGGATCAGCTTAATTCTCACATATATTGTGGGATTGGTAACTGCTTTAGTGCGTTTATCTGATTCAATGATCGGTAAGATCATTGCCCGATTCTATTTAGAGTTAATTCGAAATACACCGCTCTTGGTACAACTCTTTTTTATCTATTTTGTAATTGCTCCTGTTTTGGGAATTGATCGATTTTGGTCAGCCGTATTATCATTAAGTCTTTTTGAAGGCGCTTATGCTTCGGAAATCTATCGGTCCGGAATCGTCTCCTTACCAAAAGGACAGTGGGAGGCGGCCCATAGTCTGGGGCTAAGCCTGTATGACACTTATCGCAAGATCATCCTTCCCCAGGCAATTCGGAGGGTTCTACCACCATTAACAAGCCAGGCAATCTCCTTAATCAAGGATTCATCACTCGTCAGTGTAATTGCCATTTATGAATTAACGATGCAAGCCAATGCCATTGTGGCCGATACATTTTTAACCTTTGAAATCTATTTTTCAATTGCTGTAGTTTATCTGATCTTGACTATCATTCTTTCACAGTTTGTTGGATTTATGGAACGTAAATTCTCGGTCCTTCAATAATCAATGTTTAATAATTAAAAATCAGAACAATTCATAGAGGCCTATGAGCGGAAATGAAGCAAGCGACTACATAATAGTTGTCGATAAATTATGTAAGACTTTCCCTAACGGTGTGAAAGCATTGGTTGATTTTACCACCAATATTCGTCGAGGTGAAGTAGTTGTAGTCATCGGACCCTCCGGATCTGGAAAATCCACTTTCCTGAGATGCCTTAATGGCCTTGAATCGATGGATTCTGGGTCGATTATTATCGATGATATACCTTTGGATGATAATAAAAGTAACCAGCTCAAAATTCGACAAGAAGCCGGAATGGTATTTCAAGCATTTAATTTATTCCCGCACATGACAGTTCTGGAGAACATCACTCTGTCACAACGTCTGGTCAGAAAGAGTTCTGCAAAGCAAGCAGATGAGGTGGCTAAAGACCTTCTCAAAAAGGTTGACATTATTGATAAAGTGGATGCCTATCCGGGTCAGTTATCTGGGGGGCAGCAACAAAGAGTTGCCATCGCCAGGGCTTTAGCGATGAAACCAAAAGTAATGCTTTTTGATGAGGCGACCAGTGCCCTTGATCCTGAAATGATTGGTGAAGTATTAGAGGTAATGAAATCTCTTGCCAGAGAAGGAATGACAATGGTTTGTGTTACCCATGAAATTGGATTTGCTCAGGAGGTCGGAGACTGGGTCATTTTTATGGAAGATGGTAAAATAATTGAAGAAGGCACAGCTAAAGATTTTTTCAAAAATCCCACAGAGGAACGAACGAAACTTTTTTTAAGTCA
>Ga0307989_1001323_pt1 | contig 13544 bp, 14 predicted proteins | sample EllFjometagen185_FD_203164 | JGI IMG/M metagenome (GOLD analysis project Ga0307989, IMG submission 203164) | Marine microbial communities from Ellis Fjord, Antarctic Ocean - #185 | ecosystem: Environmental > Aquatic > Marine > Unclassified | place: Southern Ocean | collected 2014-10-08
TCAGGTATAACAGAAGAAAATCAAAAAGCAGAGGGCTCCTTTTTCAAAGATTAATTGAACAAGGAGTCGTGCATGAACCTGCTGAATATAAATTAATTAAGAGTATGTGACATGTGCATACCCCAGTTTTTATAATTTATTCACTTTTAGGTTTAATACCTCGAGGCTTGCCTCGTTAATTATTGCTATTTTGTGACTTGATGTCACAAAATAGTAAATATATACATAAGAGCCACAACGTGACCGTACTGTTGTACCATTTGGTAAGCAGTGCAAAGTACCGTAGGGTAGTGGTTACTGATGTGGTGGATAAGGTTTTGGTCGAGGTGTGCGAGGCTGTTGCAAAGCGTTATGAGGTTTGGTTTTTGGAGGTAGGGACTGACAGGGACCATGTTCATTTTTTGATCCAAAGTGTTCCCTCTTACAATGTCACTAAGATTGTCACCATTGTGAAGAGCATCATTGCCAGAGAGGTTTTCAAACGATGTCCCGATGTCAAAAAGCAGCTATGGGGAGGTGAGTTTTGGGGGAAGGGCTATTTTGTGAATACCGTTGGTCAACATGGGACAGAACAAGTCATAGCGAAGTATGTCAAAGAGCAAGGGATTGAAAAAGAATACAGGGCATTGAAAAAAGATTATCAGTTGAAAATATTTTAATGCCTCGTGGGCTTGCCCCGAGGATTATTTACTAAGGCCAGTGAGTAAATATTATTTAATGAATTAAAAAGAAAATGTGGATTAAGTTGTCCTTTTAATGTCTTTAATTCAGCTTCCAATTTTTGTTGTTCAATTTTAGTGAGTTTGAAATTAAGGTCTTGCATGGTTAGCCAGTCTTTAATAAAACGAAGAAAGGAGGTAAATCCAACATAAATTAAAATAGCAAAAAAGTAGGCCGAATGCAGGTTTGGGTTGAATGACGAAAATTGATTGTCAGTTCCGAATAAATTGTGAAGTGGATAAATAAAAAGAAACTGGATTAACAGACTGGAGAAAGTTAATAGTACAATAAGCCAGAATATATAGAAAATGTAATTTTTCTGTTTAAGGAATTTGGGAATTAGAAGATATAAATTAAAATAAACTCCAATTGCAAAGCACACGTTTGTTGTTACCGCTTTTCCTATGAGATTAAAATATAATCGTTCTTCATTAAAATACAAATATAGGGTTAGTAAGGTTATACTTGCCAGCCAAAAAAGAACATGACCAATAATTTTAAAACGATTATATAGGATGCGTTTTGGCATTTTAAATTCGATCTCGTTTTTGAAGTATTTTTTTCAAATAGTATAATCCTGGATTTGTATATTTAATATTTTTCCAGGGACGGCTTGAGTGCGGAAGATGTAACACTTCCACTCCTTTTGCAAGGTAATTGATAAATCCTAGTTTTTTTGACTGACGACTAATAAATACATCAAACCAATCTTTTTTTGTTGATAAGGTTTGAAAATCAAATTCCTTTAGAAATTCATAGGAAAGTAAAGTACAGCAAAAACTCAAACTATGCGAAGTCTCAATTATCTCGTTGTTTTTTACTTTCTCGTAGGTATACGGGAAATTGTAATTGCCATTTTTATCGATGGTAATTGCGCCAACAATTCCCGGATTTGTTTTTGAATTTAAAATTTCAATTAGTTCAGGAAGTGTTTCTGGTTGAATAACAACATCCGACTCGATGATAATTAATGGACACTTGTTGTCTAAAGCCATTTTCTGAGCCATTTCAAGAACTAACTTGTAGTTTGGCGAAGGAGTAGAAGTTAAATCTTCAATGTGTATGAGCTTAAATCCCAGATTTTCTTTAGCTTCTTCTAATAATCGCCTGGTTTCGGGCTGGCTAAAGTCGTTAAACACAAAATACTCAAAGTTTCCCTTTGTTTTCGAAACTGCTTCAATAGTGCGTTTCGTTGTTTCCGGCGAATCTTTTACAGGTGTAATAATTATTGCTTCTGGCATATTAATTTGTTATGGACTGCAAATCTAATCAAAATCAACCTATTTATTTTCGATGTATGTCGCGGGTAAATGCCTGAGCCGTCGGCATAACCAATATGTCGTCGATATTAACATGCTTGGGGCGCGTTGCAACAAATAGAATGGTTTCTGCTATGTCTTGAGCAAAGAGGGGCGTAAATCCGTCGTAAACCTTCGCAGCCTTATCTTTGTCTCCGGCAAATCGAACTTCGGAAAATTCGGTATCAACTGCTCCCGGACTTACAGAACTTACTTTTATTTCATGTTTAAGCATATCAATTCGCATTCCTTTGGTAAGCGATTGAACGGCATGTTTGGTTGCACAGTACACATTCCCAAACGGATAGGTTTCTTTACCAGCGATGGATGAGATATTAATAATATGTCCAATTGCACGCTCAATCATTATTGGCGAAACGCAGCGAGATACATAAAGTAACCCTTTTAAATTGGTGTCAATCATTCTTTCCCAATCGTCAACATTGCCTTCCTGAACTGTACTTAATCCTGCTGCTAATCCTGCATTATTAATAAGTACATCAATTTTTTTCCATGCTTCCGATAATCCGTCTATTGCCGCTTTGGTTTCGCTAAAACTTCTAATATCGAAATTCAGAGTAAGTACGTCAGAAACGTAATCCTTTAGTATCTTTTCTTTTAACAACAACAATCTGTCATTTCTTCGACCCGTTAAAATAAGTTTGTATTTATTTTTTGCAAGAAGCAGGGCAGTGGCTTTTCCTATTCCTGAAGTGGCACCAGTTATTAAGGCTATTTTTTGCATTTTATTTGTTCTGTATTTTTTTCGAAATTAAAAAAAACATCAAAATTTATGAAAAAATCACCTACTTAATTAACTTTGCTTCTTCATAAATTTTGAAACAACCAAATTAATTAATTATCATACAAAAACGGGATTAATTTTTATGGAAGATGCATCTGTACCATCATAATTAATAATGTACAGATGAAAAAAAAGAACATTATGAGTGAAGAAAATCAAACGGAAATGGAATTCACGATCGATTCTATTCCAGAACCAGAAAAAATAGAGGACGTAGTATTTTCATTAATGGTGAACCCGAATCTGTCGAGTATAAATTACTTTAACGATTTTAGTGATTTTAATATTTCTCCTGAATCAATCGTAAATAGCGATACTGATGAAATTGGATTAATTGATATTGATTCAGATGGTAGTAAAATGGCGATGAGTACTCATGCTTTTCATCATCATTTACAAAACGATCCGCAAAAAGCGACTGAGATTTTAGTTTCGCGGGCAGCTCGAAGAATGATTTGTTTTGGTGCAACTCCAACCGCAATAAGTGCATTTTTGTATCATATAAATTTTGCCGATCCAAAAGGACAATTTATCGCATCGGGTGCAAAAAAGGGTTTAGAAAATGCTGCCGAAAAATTTAACCTAAAGGTTTCTGATAGAAAAATAAGATTCGATCATTTTTCAGAACATGGTCCTGTACCACCAACCATTATTATTAGTATAATGGGACAAATTAAGAAAAACGAATCTATCAATACAATTTCATTCAAACAAAAAGGAAATACAATTTATTTAATTGGGCAACCCATAGATGACATTGGATCTTCCGAATACCTTGAATTCTATCATGGTATTTCAGACTCGCCTTTGCCTGCATTTAATATCGAAAGCGAGATTAAAATTCAAGCGGCTATTAAAAAACTGAATGAATTAAAATTAATAGAAGGTGCAAGTCCGGTTGGAAAGGGCGGGCTTTTCTTTACCCTATTGCGTGCTGCCATACCTAACGAGTTAGGTTTTGATATTACTACTGCAGCTGAAACCCGAATTGATTCGTTTCTTTTTGGCGAGGCTATGGGACGAATTATTGTTGGAGTGAATCCTGAAAAGGAAGATGATTTTGTTGATGCTCTTTCAGAAATTAAAGCGCCTTTCTTTGCATTAGGACATGTTACAAGGGGTGAAATTCGCATCGATGATAAATCTTTAGGTTATATTGATAAAATGACTGTTGGAGTTTAATGGCAGCCCTTCCTTATAAAAAATCGGAGCAATCTAAAAAAGGACAAGTTGAAGAGATGTTTAATAATATCTCCCCTAAATACGATCTTTTAAACCACGTATTATCCTTAAATATTGATAAAATCTGGAGAAAAAATGCAGTTAAAAAGTTAAAGCCGATTCAGCCAAAATTAGTGTTAGATATTGCCACCGGAACCGGCGATTTTGCAATTGCAATTACAAAGCTAAACCAAGTTAAAGTTATCGGAATTGATATTTCGGAAGGAATGTTAAAGGTCGGTCGTAAAAAAGTAGAAAAAAAAGGCTTAAAAAATATTATTGAATTAATAAAAGCAGACTCCGAAAATTTACCTTTTGAAAACGATATGTTTGATGCCGCAACAGTTGGTTTTGGAGTTCGTAATTTTGAAAATTTGGAAAAAGGACTTACCGAAATATTGCGTGTTTTAAAGCCAGGTGCGAAATTTTTAATATTGGAGTTTTCAAAACCAACAAAAACACCATTCAAACAGTTTTATTATTTTTATTTTACTAAAATTTTACCTTTTATTGGGCGTTTAATTTCAAAAGACAGCAATGCTTATACCTATTTACCCGAATCGGTAAAAGAATTTCCCGACGGTGATAGATTTTTAACTATTTTAGCAAACGTGGGATTTGAAGGAAATCGAGACTACCCACAAACTTTTGGAATTGCTACAATTTATGAAGCTTTAAAACCTAATAATTAATTTTACAAGACAATAAAAGACGCAAAATATTGTTTTTGAAAAATACAGTTTACTAATATTACTACGTGAAAAGGATTGTTTCTGTCATATTATTTATTTTAATTGTGTCGAATGTTTTTGCACAAATGCAAAAGGTGAAATACCTGACAACATTCGATGATAAAATGGTGCATTTTGGGTTTTCGCTTGGAGTAAATAGTTTGGATTTTAACGTTGTAAATTACAATCCGATTGGAGAAAATCCCGATTTTATTCCCTATCCTTTAGATGGTATGTATGCTGAAAGCATAATCCGCTCAGATGTTCCGGAACTTGTTCCGGGCTTTACGGTGAGCATAATTTCAAGTTTGCGATTAAGCAAAGATTTAAATTTGCGGTTTTTGCCGGGAATGTCGTTTGGCGAAAGAAAACTCACGTATAATATTTTAATTGAAGACGTAATTTATTACGAACCACTACGTTTTTATTCAATAAAGTCAACTTTTTTAGACTTTCCTCTTTTGATAAAATATAAAGCAAGAAGAATAAATAACGATCGGCCTTATCTAATTTTTGGCGGTGCATATCGGCAGGATATTTCACGTTCGGCTTCCGAAGATTTAGTTAAGTTAGCAAAAAGCGGTTTTTATGCAGAATTGGGTTCCGGATGGGATCATTATTTCCCATTTTTCAGATTTTCTGTTGAAGCTAAATTTAGTTTTGGTTTAAACAATCAATTAGGCGATTTGCCCTCGACAATACAAAAGCAATATTATGCCCAGTCCATTAAAAGTTTGCGTTCAAATATTTTCACACTTTCATTTCATTTTGAATAAATTCAAACAAAGTTCCGACGTTTAAATTCTGAAAAGATAATTGCAGTAGCTGTGGATACATTTAACGATTCCGCTCCTTTGTTATTGGTCGAGAATTCCGGTATTTTTATTTTCTTACTTATCTTTTCTTTCAATTCTTTGCTAATTCCTTTTCCTTCGTTACCAACAACTACAATCGCTTTTCGAGGAAGATTTTCCATGTAAATATTTGCTCCGTTAAGAAATGCCCCGTAAATATCGGTTTGCGAATTATTGGCAATACGAACCACTTCTTCAAAAGTTGTACTAATGCACTTTACGCGACTAAAAGATCCCATACTAGCCTGAATAACTTTAGGGTTAAAAAAATCAGCGGTATGAGGTGAACAAAATAGATATTCAATTTTAAACCAATCGCAAATGCGTATGATTGTACCAAAATTTCCCGGGTCCTGAATTTCGTCTAAATAGATGGATAAATTGTTGTTCAATTTTTCAGGAAGTTCTAATTTTTCAGGAAGTGAGCAAATAGCAAAGCAATTTTGAGGGTTTTGCAATAAACTTGCTTTACGAATATCTTCGTTTACAACCTCGGTAACCGAATTAGCTTTTTTACACGCACTTTTGTTTTCAGTTAAAAAAGTATTGCTTGCAAAAAGTCTTTCAACAATATAATTTGAATGTAAAACTTCGATTACATTTTTATCACCCTCAACCAAAAAAGAATTCTCTTTAATTCTGTACTTTTTTAATGCAAGAGATTTTATAAGTTTTATCGTACTTTTACTAATCATTTAAATTATTTATATTTAAAATAATAATTCGAGTAAAGTTACAGTTTCTTTACAAAACACATCTTTATTTTTACTGAATAAAAACGTTCGTATTGTTTAAAAAAAATGGTTTAATAAGAGTCGTATTTTTAAATGTTGTTGCACTAATTCTTGCAGCATTTCTTTTTTCGTGTTCTCAGGTGAAATTTGTTCCCGAAGACAAATATCTTATAAATCGTGTAGAAGTTGAAATTGATAATCCGGAAATTGAAAAAAGTGAAGCAAAAACTTTCGTTCGTCAAAAAGAGAATTATAAAATTTTAGGATTTGCAAAGTTTCATTTGATGATGTACAATTTGTCATCGAAAAAAAGAAGCGAGGACTGGTTAAAACGAATTGGGGAATCACCTCAAATTTATAACGAAATATTATCAAAACGCTCTGAAAATCAGTTGCTTCAATTCATGAATAACAAAGGGTATTTTCAGGCAGTTGTTGAAAATGAAGTGAAACTAAATAAAGACAAGAAAAAGGCAAACATAAAATTTAATATAAAATCGGGATTTCAATATGTTGTCAGCGATATTAAATATCACTTTAAAGATTCAGCAATGCAGTTGCTGTATTTTTACAAATCAGATATCGAAGAAATAAAACCGGGTGACCCGTTTGATGTTTATTCATTTGAAAAGCAACAATTAGAGATTGTCGATCTGTTTCGAAACAATGGTTATTATTATTTTTCAAAAGATGATATTCGGTTTTTGGCAGACAGTAACCGCGTTTCAAACCAAATTGCCATAGATTTATTTATTGGCACTTCGAAAAGCAGTCAAATTGATTCAACCAAAGTTTTCTCGGCCTATTTATTAAATAACTTTTATTTTTCGGTTTTACCCGGAAATACTTCGGTTACCTCAAACCGAGATACTTTAGGAATTTTTTCTGATACAATTTCCTGGGATAATTTTATTGTGTATCAAAACAAGCAAATAAATTATCCGCCTGGTTTGTTCGAGCGCACTATGTTATTGAATAAGGGAGATTTATTTAGTAATGCCGAAGTTGAAAGGACATTTACCGCATTTAACAGATTACGCCAGTTTCGGTTTGTTGACATTCAATTTATTGAGCCAAATTCAAAACAAGATTCTAATTTGTTAGATTGTTATATTCGATTGGCTCCCCTAAGTAAACAATCCACTTCGTTTGATATTGAAGGAACAAATACATCGGGGAATTTTGGAGTTGCTGGAAATATTAATTATCAGCATCGAAATTTATTCAAAGGAGCAGAAGTTTTTCAAATTCGTTTTAAAGGTGCAACAGAAAGATTGCAGCGGTTAGTTGAAAATGTACCTCAATATTTTAGTACGCGCGAACTTGGAGTAGAATCAAATTTGATTATCCCGAAGTTGTTGGGTCCGGGTAATTTCATTAGCGATTTTGAAAGATTCCTACCAAAAACAGTTTTAACTTTGGGTTATAACTATCAAAAAAGACCAGAGTACACACGAACCATTTCGAATTTTAAGTTCGGATACGATTGGAAAACCACTCAGAATCTTAGGCATGTCTGGAATTTAATCGACTTCAATATTGTAAAACTGTACGAGTACGATGAAGCATTTATTGAAGATATTGAAGATTTGTACATTAAAAGTAGTTTTACCGATCACCTTATTTTTGCAATGAATTACTCTCTGGTTTTTAATAACCAGGATTTGAATTTAAAGAAGAACTATACTTTTATACGTTTCAATGCAGAATCGGCTGGAAACTCCCTGTGGTTATTTTCCGAGGTTTTCAATAGAACAAAAATATCGCCTGACGACATGATTGATTTGGGGGATTCTGAATATTATCCGATGTTAAATACTCGTTTTGCCCAATACCTTAAAACTGATTTGGAAATAAGTCATAGTCAACAGTTCGACGAGTACAATGCACTTGTAGGACGTGCCTTTTTGGGGGTGGGAATTCCATTTGGTAATTTTGATGTTCTTCCGTTTGAGAAAAAATATTTTACGGGAGGCGCGAATGGAATAAGAGCGTGGCAAGTCAGAGCCTTAGGACCAGGTTCATACAAAGCTCCGTCAAATGCTTATCCAAATCAATCTTCGGATATTAAAATAGAAGCAAATTTGGAGTATCGATACAGGTTTACAACTTTTTTGGAAGGTGCTCTGTTTTTAGATGCAGGAAATATTTGGGCTATTAACGACAAAGACAACAGAGAAGGTGCAGTTTTTAAATTTAATAGTTTTTACAAACAAATTGCAATTGGAACAGGTACCGGATTACGGTTCGATCTAAATTACTTTATTTTACGAGTTGATGTTGGAATGAAAGTGAGAGATCCATCGCAAATTGAAAGTGGAGGCTGGATTGTTGGTATCAGACCAATTACTGGTGATGATTTTAATTTTTCATTTGCAATTGGCTATCCATTTTAATGTTTACAACATTTTGCATTCTACTTATTCTTAGTTGAGTTATTTTTTTTGCATTTTTGCGCACTTTATATGTTAAAATTAAAGATTTTAGCACAATTTGATTTCAATCTAATACTTTCGTTTATGTCGAAAAAACATCAATTAAGAGATACCTTTAGTTCAAAATTTGGAGTAATTGCAGCGGCGGCTGGTTCTGCCGTTGGATTGGGAAATATTTGGAAATTTCCGTACATCGCTGGTATTTATGGAGGTGCAGCTTTTTTGTTTGTTTATTTAGCATTTATTGTGGCTATCGGTTTGCCCGTTATGCTTTCAGAATTAATTATTGGACGAAAATCTCAACGGAATGCATTTGGTGCGTTTAAAGTGTTAGCACCGGGAACACCATGGAAATACATAGGAATATTAGGTGTAAGTGCGGCATTTTTAATTTTGTCGTTTTATGGAGTAGTGGCAGGCTGGAGTTTGCAATACATTATCTTATCTATTCAAGATGGATTTTCACAGAAAAGCCCCGAAGAAATTGCTTCACTTTTTTCCACACTTACTGAATCTCCAATAAAACCAGTTATTTTACAACTTATATTTATGATAGCAACTGGTGCGATTGTAATTATTGGTGTTAAAAAAGGCATAGAGAAATATACGAAAATATTGATGCCCGTTTTGGTAGTTATTTTAATAGGTTTAAGTATAAAATCGGTTTCTCTTGAAGGTGCACAAGCAGGTTTAGATTTTCTTTTTAAACCCGATTTTTCGAAACTTACCGGGGACGGCATTTTAAGTGCACTCGGACATGCATTCTTTACGCTGAGTTTAGGAATGGGTACATTAATAACGTATGGATCGTACATAAGCAAAAATAACAATTTGGTTAGTACGGTAATTCAAGTTACCGTTGCCGATACGGTTATAGCAATTCTGGCCGGAATTGCAATTTTCCCTGCAGTTTTTGCTTTCGGAATTGCTCCTACTGAAGGGCCGGGATTAATTTTTATAACACTCCCAAATGTCTTTCACCAAATGCCCGGTGGTTTTGTGTTTTCTATTTTATTTTTTGTGCTGCTAACTGTGGCCGCCTTAACTTCTTCCATCTCTATTTTGGAAGTAGTTGTTGCTTATTTCAAAGAAGAATTTAATATGGGAAGAAAAGGGGCAACCATTTTGGCAACAATATTAATATCAGTACTTGGTGTTTTATGTTCATTGTCAATGGGTGTTTTATCGCCCTATACTATTTTCGGACTAAATGTCTTTGATTTAATGGATTGGATTTCAGCAAATCTGTTGTTACCAGTTGGCGGGTTATTTATTGCTTTATTTGTTGGCTGGATTTTTGGCCGCAAAAAAGTTAAAGAAGAAGTTGCAAACGGAGGTACTCTATCTGGTGTATTGTTATCAGTTTTTATGTTCCTTGTGAAATTTATTGCACCTATTGCAATTGCAATTGTAATTATGAATAAAGTGGGCTTGTTAAATTTTAGCTAGTTTCCATTTATATTATTTGTATTTTTTTTGGGATAACTTTTAAATTGTATAAATTTATAGGTAGTAAGTTTAATACCAAACTTAATACCAGGTAAAAATTTATGAGTAATCCCTTTCAGCATATTTTAAACCAACTTTTAAAATTTTCAAGGTCAGACAGAAATGCATTAATTATATTAAGTGCACTAATTTTAATAGTTTTAATTGCAATAGCAATTACAAACAACATTGAAACAAAACCCATTTCAAATATTGTTGAATTTGAGAAAATGATAAAAGATTGGGAGGAAGTAAATGAGAATTCAATAGAATCAATACAAAATCTATTTTTTTTTGATCCAAACACAATTTCTGAAAAAAAATTAGATTCTCTTTCTATACCTGTTTTTGTTAAAAAGAATTTAGTGGGGTTTAGAAACGCCGGTGCCAAATTTCATTCTGCCAACGATTTAAGAAAAGTTTATGGAATGAACGATTCTGTCTTCAATTTGATTGAACCGTTTGTTGTTATTAAAAAAGAAATTAAGTCAATAACAAATTCAAAAAATGTAAACACTATAGAAATTACCGGATTTATAGATCCTAATTCGGCTGAACTCGAAGAATTAGAAGAGTTTGGTTTTAATAATTTTCAGGCAAAAAATATTTTGAGTTATCGTAAAAAAGGAGGTGTTTTTATAAATGTAAACGATCTGCAAAAAATATACGGTATCGATTCTTTGTTTTTCGAAACCATAAAAAATAATATTCAAATTGAAAAGCAAAATGTTACACCCGTACTAAAACAAAAAATTGCCGTTTTAGATATTGAAATAAATAGTGCCGACTCAGCGCAGTTTGTTAAATTGAAAGGAATCGGTCCTGTTTATGCTTCTCGCATAAAATATCGTAAACTTCTTGGAGGTTTTTATTCAAAGAAACAACTGCAAGAAGTTTATAATTTTCCGCTTGAAACCTACCTTGGAGTTGAAGCGTATCTTAAAGTAGATACTCTTTTAATTAGTCAAATTCGAATAAATTTTGCAGATTATAAAGAATTATTACGGCATCCTTATTTAAATAAAAAGCAAGTTGAAGCAATATTAAATTATAGGAATAAAACTGGTGCTATTAAAAATATATCGGCAATTCGGAAAATTGAGGAGATAAATGATGAAACATTTTTAAAGTTGAAGCCTTATTTTAAATGTCGTTAAAAATGCCTAATTTAAAATTGTTACATAGGAATTATAATTTTTTTCTTTTAAATTTGATATGCAATGAATAATTTCTAAATTTGCGCCTCCATTTTTAAAAGTAAAACCGATAGGAAATGATTATTATTCCGGTAAAAGAAGGCGAAAATATTGAAAGAGCTTTAAAAAGGTTCAAAAGAAAGTTTGAAAAAACAGGCGTTATTAAAGAATTACGTGAACGTCAGAAGTACACAAAACCTTCTATAACAAGAAGGGAAGAGTTGAAAAAAGCTGTTTACGTGCAGGGACTACAAGAACAGGAAGACTAATTAATTTTAGTGGTTCCTGCCTTTTTAGATTAATAAATGGGTTACCAGGAATCGTTTATCAACTATTTGAAATTTGAGAAGAGGTTTTCTTCTCATACTGTTGTGGCATATAAAAATGACCTCGATCAGTTTGTGCGATACTGCACTGATATGGTCGGGGAATTTAATGTTAGGACGGTAAATATAAAAATGGTTCGGGCTTGGATTGTATTTTTAATGGAACAGCAATTATCGCCCCGTTCTGTGCAACGAAAAGTAACAACCCTGAAATCATTCTTCAAATTTCTAATGAAGGAAGAAATAGTTGAAAATAATCCAGCCGTTAATTTGCCACTGCCTAAAATTAGAAAGAAACTGCCAAATTTTGTCGAAGAGAACAATTTGCACCATTTACTTGATGACGGTTTTTTTACAAACGATTTTAGAGGGATTAGGGACAAATTTATTATTAACCTGTTATATGGAACAGGAATCCGACTTTCTGAATTGTTAATGCTAAAGGAAGGCGATTTTGATACCAAAGAATATCTAATTCGTGTTCTTGGAAAACGAAAAAAGGAACGAATTATTCCTTATCCCAGATCCATCAACAATTTGTTGCAGTTATATGTTGATATTAGAAACAATACAATTGGTTTAAATTCTAAACTATTATTAGTAACAGAAAAAGGAAATCCTGTATATGAAAAACTCATTTATAGAGTTGTAAAGAACAACCTTTCAAAAGTTACATCGTTAGAGAAAAGAAGTCCTCATGTATTAAGGCACAGTTATGCAACACATTTGTTAAATGCAGGAGCAGATTTAAATGCAGTAAAAGAATTATTAGGACATTCAAATTTAGCAGCTACACAGGTTTATACGCATACAACCTACGAGAAGCTGCTTGTTAGTTATAAACAAGCCCACCCAAGGGGTTAAAAACAATTTTTATTATGGAAGTAAAAATGAATACAGTGCATTTTAATGCAGATCAAAAATTGGTGGATTTTGTTAATAGAAAAGTATCGAAACTTGACACTTTTTTCGATGGAATTATCGTTGCCGAGGTATCTCTGAAGGTTTTAAAACCGGAAGCAGCTAATAATAAAGCAGCCGAATTAAAGATTTCGATACCTTCAAACGGGTATTTATTTGCTAAAAAAAATGCCAACACATTCGAGGAAGCAACTGATTTAGCGATAGATGCAATACGTAAACAATTGGGTAAATATAAAGAGAAACTTAAAAGCAAATAAATTTTAAAAATTGCTCATTTTATATTTAGTTTTTTTAAAATAATATTTTTACATTTGCAAACCCATTTTAGGGACGTTCAGGAAACAGCTGAATTAAAGTAATTTAATGTAAAAATAAGGGTTTTAACATTTTCTAAATCATCTTGTTTCTTACCTAAAAATCAATAAAATTGCTTTTAAAATTAGAACAGAAGAAATTTTGTTTGCTGTTTTAGAAAATTTTGTAGTTTTGCGCAGCATTTTTGCAGGGTGAAAATAAGCGGGAATAGCTCAGTTGATAGAGCATTAGCCTTCCAAGCTAAGGGTCGCGGGTTTGAGTCCCGTTTCCCGCTCACTTGAGATTGGAGTTTAAGTAGAAGTGCTTTGCACTCTCATCTCTTTATGTATTAAATGCCGGAGTAGCTCAGGGGTAGAGCGCATCCTTGGTAAGGATGAGGTCACGAGTTCAATTCTCGTCTTTGGCTCAAAATGATTTAAAAAAATAATAAATTAAAATTTACAGTATGGCTAAAGAACATTTTAACAGGGACAAGGAACATGTCAATATTGGCACTA
>Ga0307989_1001324_pt1 | contig 13539 bp, 9 predicted proteins | sample EllFjometagen185_FD_203164 | JGI IMG/M metagenome (GOLD analysis project Ga0307989, IMG submission 203164) | Marine microbial communities from Ellis Fjord, Antarctic Ocean - #185 | ecosystem: Environmental > Aquatic > Marine > Unclassified | place: Southern Ocean | collected 2014-10-08
CTTTGCAAATACAAAAAAGATCCGTCTGATCAACTTGCTAAATCCATATCCATTAGCTTTGAATTATTATTTTCAACCAAGACAGACTATGAAGAACTGAATAAAAGGATCAGTGTTAAACGAGCCATAAATATATACAACAATAATAGTTGGAAGTTACCGGATAATATAAATAATCTGCAAAACCAACCATGGTACATTGATGAGGTTAATCTAGATTCGTATAAAAAACTTATTGAGACTATGAAAGTTGGCGCATTGGATTATCTTTTTGGAACCACTAGCAGAGCCATTGGATTGGTAATCAATGTTCACAAATCAGGGAAAGGCTGTGATGTTTACATAAAAGAGGGCGTCAACATACCGGTTCCTTTTTTTCGATTTTCTGGCAAAAAGCCGAAAGTCTCTAATTATGTTGAGATACGATATATGGAGCAAGAAGGAGAGTTGAATGTTGTCTCAGCTTTACTAACAGCTCCATGTGATTTGAATGGTGTCCAGCAAATCAGTGGAGTCTTTAAGATGAATGATAAAGGCTTTGGATTTGTTGGAGATACGTTTATTCCTCCTCATATTGCTAGTCTAGAATTATCTGATCAGAATGTTGAGGTTTTACGCTACCGCAATATCGACAAACTGAAAAAACAACTAAGCTGGAAAGCCGCAACAATTAAACTTATATAGCCCTAACTATCTCCTGTTGCCTTGTGTACCACTGAAATAAATACTATATTCAAGCTGATCCCTTTATTGTAGGACGCTTACTTCGGATTTTTCAGCAATCGCAACCACTAATTTTACCGTTTCTTTTAATCAAATTCAGATGTGCTGGTTTAAACAGATTTTCAATTTTTGTTCGTTTTCAGCATATAGCTATTGGCAAGACAATAACCCCTAAACAACAAGAAGTCCGTATCGAAACACACCGCAAAACTCTAACAGTTTTGTTCTCTGATATTGTGGAGTTCACTACTACTTCTGACAAAATGGATTCCGATGACTCCTGTCAAAAAACGAGAGATAAGATAGTCGAACATGCTTTATTCAATTAAAGGTCACATTTTGCTACTAAAATGCAACCTTATCCCCTGTAACTCAACTATATATCAATAATACGACCATTTAGTAACTTCCGGGACACACGAATCTTCAACCAAAAATATTAATGAACAGAAATAGGCATGATTTAATAGAGTTACAGCAGTTGCTGTAGCTGATATGGAATGAATTAGGGGTAATTTGGTGGAGATTTAACTCCTCTTTGCCATATGTTTGAGGGATTAAGGCGGTTTCAGCAATGATAGATGATCCCAACCTTCGTCATGCCTATTTTTATAAAAGAAACATCGCGCATAAAAACCATAATTTCAATACTCTGCTTCTTGCCTTATTTCTTTAAAAGTTAGTTTAGTTCCTGTTCATCCTGGCCTTTTGGTTACCTGTCCTATAAACTATTAACGTAAGCCTTTGGTATAAAAAATACATGTCAGCTTTGTAGCCGATTATCCATGGTTTATCAAATAGTAACAGAGGGATCCACTATGAGTAAAAATATTTATGAGGTTGTATTGGCAATAGAACACCAGATGGTTCAACTCTTTACTACATTGAAAGGGGTGACTCAAATTTCAGACAATATCCCACTTTTCGAAGTATTAGAGAAACAAGCCTTTAAATTTTTCGAGGAAATACGAGGGATAAGCAGCGGAAAAACACCACCGATATTCGACGATACTGCTGTTTTCAGGTTTCAGAAAGAGTTGAAAGACACTCTTTTCGACCATATTACAGCTGAGCAGGACAAGTCAGTCATCCTTGAACAGGTAGGCAAAGCGAATGAATTCAGCGCCCTGTTTTATGAAAACATGTCCAGTACGTGCACCACTATATCTGACTACTACAAAGAGCTCTCAGAAAATCTTGCCAAATTTGCCAAGGGAAAACATGCATCAAAGGATCGGCTGATTGCAGGATCAGAGAAAATAGAAGACAATTAATCTAACCCTTTGATGACCATTCCCCGTTGTGATGTCATTTTAAAGGTATCTGAATGAAATAACAGAATAACCAACACATCAAACGATATTGTGGCGGGGGGTGTTGACTCTTAAAACTGCGAATGTTTTACATATGGCTGTCAATAGCAGGCCATGAATAAGTAGGTTATTCACAAACACATACTGTTTCAAAACCAACTATTGGATTATGATGTTAAAGAAAAATACTAACATTTAAAAGATCAGAATCCAGTTACAGGTGTTCATCTAGGGATTTTTTTTCACTGGTGAATTACTATTGTGCTATATTCTGGTGCATCGTTTTCTTTTGTTGAGCAATCCTCGCAATAACCTTCCCAACACGTCGGATCCAGTGATAACCTTTTTTTGTTCTTTTCCCCAATATAGGATAATATCATGATCGATGACATCATCACCTTTTCTTTCTGGATATACTTTCAAGTTTACTATGGCATCACCCATTTTGGTCGCAGGATCATTTATTATAATTAGATAGTGACAGAATCTTAGCGGACTAACATTTACATCTTCAAGCAGGACCATCCGAAGGAAAGCATCAGCGTCCAGGGTAATTTTGGGTTCCCCGCTTGAATCGATCAGAATAATCAATTATTTTTCACTTTTCTGAATTTTCTGCAAGAAAGGATCTTCAAAGGAACGTTCAATTTTTGGAAAAACGGAGATATTATTAAAAAAGAGGGGAATTCCACCAAAAGAGAAGATGATATTGTAGAGCAGCATAATATGTTTGACTATAATATCAATTTCTTCCTCGTGACCTTCTTCAAGCACTTTTTCCAGGCCAATAAGAGATGTCAGGGTTCCTGATATCCGGGCATCACCATTTTTTTTGTTCTGACCAAACAGCAATCCCCGTGCAGAGGTGTTCTCATAATTTCCAATAAAATAGTTTATCAGAAATCCCCGATGGGAATGGGGTTCATATCCGGCTTGTGAGATGTCTTCATCTGTGAAACCCAGCCCAATATCATCGTGACACCGAATATAATTCAACCAGGTTGCCCTTTCAAGCTTATCCGGCAGGTTTTTGATTCCTTGCGTAAGCAGTTTTGCATTTTTGGTCGCCACCGAATCCCATAATAAAGCCATTAAAGTAGCGTTATAGGCAATTTCACACTCTTTTGCGTTAACCGCATCTTCCCCGAAATATTTTACGATTTCAGTCGGTGTCACTATTGCCTCCGCAATAAACACAACGCCAGGGGCGGTTACCTGGCAGCAATCCTTAAACAGTTGCAGTAATTTATGGGCTTCCGCTTCATTCTGGCTGGTACTTCCTATTTTCTTCCACAAAAAGGCCACCGCATCCAGTCGAATGATATCTGCTCCCTGATTTGCCCAAAACAGCAAGATATCCAGCATTTCGATGAAGACCGTTGGATTACTGTAGTTCAAATCCCATTGATAGTTGTGGAATACGGTCAGTACCCATTTCTGCATGGTTTCATCCCAGGTAAAATTGCCTGGGGCCTGTTCAGGGAAAACTTCAGGCATGGTCTCTTCGAACATATCGGGGATTTTACGATCCTTAAAAATATAGAAATAATCTTGAAAATCCTTGTTGTTTGCCTGCGCCTGTTGGGCCCATATATGTTCGTTGGACACATGGTTGACCACAACGTCCAGTACCAGCAGAATGCCGCGTTCCCGCATTTGAAAAGCCAGATCAGTCAGGTCGTCCAACGAGCCGACCTGTTCATTCAGGTTTCGAAAATCACTGACTGCATACCCACCATCGTTGTCTTCTTTCGGGCATTTCAGAATCGGCATGATGTGAACGAGATTGATTCCCAACTCCTCCAGATAATAGAGTTTGGATTTCAATCCATTCAGGTCTCTGGCAAAACCATCGGCATACAGCGTCATACCCACCCATTTCTGGTGAAGAAACCAGTTATAATCGCGTTCCCGCGCCAGATCAGTTTCTTTCAATATTTCTGATCGTTCGATATATTGTCTTGCCATGGTCTCCACCAGCCGCAATAACTGATGTTTGAAGTCGGGGCGCTTTCCGTACAACTGCTGGAAAATCAGAAACAGACTATAAAAATTGGCTCCCAGTCTTGTGTAAAAATGGTGTAGTTCCTGTTCCCGAATCTCGGGTTTCAATTCGTTCAGGATTTCGTTTAAAATCGCATGAGAATATTGTTCATACATAAGCTAGTTCCAGTCGTCTAAAAATGGCTGATAAAATGACCTGTCGCTGGTTATTGCGCTGCGAATGGTGATGACTTTGCTGGCAAACTGTTGGGCTCTCTCAAGCATAACGTCCATAGACCACCCTTTTATTTTGCCGAGCAGTAAAACAGAGCTGAATGCGTCCACCAGGGAGACCTGAGATTGACATCCATAAATACATAAGGACTCATCATACTTCGAATCGATTCCAGGGTATTGGCTGATGTCTGGTTTCGCAGGGCCAGAGTACCGTGATACAGCAGGGTACCTTTTTTCAAGCCCGGAGACGTCCAGTCCCCATTCCTGCATGGTATTTCTGATACGATGCCCCCGATCATCATTTCCCACGCTAGAAATGAAAAGGGGTGGTACACCAAAAGCACATAGATGCCAGGCAACATTAAATGGTGCGCCTCCAAGTAAAGCCGTGTTGTCCGGAAAACAATCGAACAGCACCTCTCCAAAAATTATGATTTGTTGATAGCCCATTTTTTTTTGATATTTTGATACTATCCAGCGCAGTTCGATCGATGGGTTGAATAGTTACTGTTTTTTTAATTCTGGAAAGTAGTGATAAATCCCTTCCAGTATGCCGGCACAATAGTTGCCGTTCATCGTTCCTTGGCCAGAAGCGATGTATACAGACTTAATATTTTCACCGGATTCAAGACGCACCTTGTTTCTGGTTTCCGAATCCGTGTTCGCTACCAGAATCGATTTGATCGGACTGATCACCACATCCAGGTCGTTACCACTGTCGCCTGAAAAAACGGTGTTATCGATGGAAAAGCCCTGAGATACCAGCAGATACTCAATAGCTTTTCGTTTGTTTGCCGTATCCGGCAGAATATCCAGCAATCCGGTTTGGGTGGCCTGTTCAATACTCCAAATAATATTTATCCGGATCCCGGCGTCCTTTAATCTCGCGTCAATATCACCGATAATGGCCTCAATATCACAGTCAAGATTAACATAGTAACTCAGTTTGTGCGGCTTTTGATTTTCCGGTTCCTGCAATTGCAAAGCTACAATGTCCGTCAATAATTTGGAGATTTTGCCGGACTGTATCCCTCCCCAGCTTTTTGCCAGCATCTCGTCCCATTTCTGCAGCCGTTTCCAGGTTGAGTTTGAAACGTTGTAAATCGACGCGCCAACATCTGCGATGATAAAATCCGGCACTGGAAGTTGGAATTTTTCAATGGCCTGCTTGACCGAGGTTCGATCACGGCCGGTGACATAGGCCAGAAAAATCTCTTCGTCAGCAACCAATTGCCGGAAACGTTCCCTGGCCCCAAGTGACTCAGGTTGTTCGCCGTTCGGGATGAGCGTTCTGTCAAGATCGGTACAAATGAGTTTAAGCATGTTGTCCTGGCTGTATTATCCACATAGGGTTAGAAAGTCATAATGTCTGATACCATCTAGAATTCCGGCCGCAAAGTGCTTTTTTGAAAAATAAATGGATTCAATATCTGCCAGATCCGACAGCTCCTCATGATGTCGATTAGCAACGACGATGGAAAGTGTATTGCCACGCATCATATCCTCATCCGATCCGCTTCCTCCAGCAGTAAGGAAATGATCCAGCGATATATCGAATTGTTCAGATATCCAGTGAACAGCGTATCCTTTGGATGCCCTAACAGGAACAATATCAAGAAACTGCCCGAAAGAGAATATTACATTGACGTTTTGTTCATTCTGAAGCAGGAGGGTCTGAATTTCATCAACGGATGGTGCTTTTTGTTCATCATAATAGTAACTGACAGTAAAAGCACTTTGTTCAGTCCTTGGCTGCAGCGAAAGTCCGGGGAGATCTGAAAGAAGACGGACAACATAGTTTCGATGCCACTGGTAGTCGATGTGGTTTGTCCAGGCTACGTTCTGTATCAGGTTCGGTGCATAGTACATCTCTGTTCCTGAACTGGTGATCAACACGTCCGGCTGCGGGATCTGATGCTTCCTCAGAATGCTCAATGCTGAATCCAGACGCCTCCCCGTCGCAATGATAAAGGCAATATTTTTTCGACTCTCGTGCAAAACCTTGACGAGCGTATCAAGCGCATGTTTATCACCCAATAAATTCTGGTCGATATCTGAAACGATGGCACCGTTATGATATAGAATTGTTCGTCGGTTGACCGGTATCCGTTCAAGCGGTTCGCTCTTATCGATTATGGGACGAATCAGATTAAGATACTTCTCCACATGAGAATCCCAAGAGTACTGGTGGTGAATGCTCTCCAAGCCGTTATTTGAAAGTTCCTGCCAGTGGCTTTTGTCCCTCAGCAACTTCAGCAGGGAATCAGTGATTTGCTCCTTATCTAGGGGGTCTATCAGGTAGCCATTCCGACAGTTCTTGATGATATCGACTGGGCCGCCGTCTTCGGTTGCGACAATGGGTATGCCGCTGGCAGTGGCCTCAATTAGAGTCAGACCGAATGGCTCAGTCAGAGCCGGATTCACAAACACACCACCCGATAAAGAAACCAGACGGTATAATACGGGGACCTCATCAGCAACGTGGTACTTCGGATAGGCAACCTTTCCATACAGGTTGTACAGATCAATTGTCAGCAACAGTTCGGTCAATACTTCCTGGGCGCCTGCTTCCATATCCTTGATATCATCCCTGGTCCCTGCCACGATTACGAGGTTGGCCAGCTCCTGCAGTTCATCAGATTCTCCGTATGCTTCAACCAGAGTATGCAGGTTTTTTCGATAATCCGGTCTTGACAGTGCCAGAATGAGCGGTTTTTTATGATTATTCAGGAAGGTCTTGATCCGACAGTAAATCGAACTTTCAAACTCGGTTCCGTCAGGGCTGTGGAATTTCTCTAGATCCGTTCCAGGCGGTATCATTCGCATCTGGTCAGGATTATAGTAATCATACTGCGCATACTGACTGTGAATCTCCTGGCTCGTGCTGGTGATGACACGCTCTGCTGTTGCCAGAGTCTCCTCTTCAGCATTGATGCGGCAAGCCATATTATAGCGTTCCTCAATATCAACCCCCTTTACACCACTGGCAAGGAGTCGTTTTCGTTTAATCCGCCCGAGAGAATGGCCGGTATGGATCAGTGGGATTTCAAGCTGATGGGATAGTCGGGTGGCAACATAACCGGCATCCGCGTAGTGGCTGTGCAAAATATCGGGTGGTTTTTCCTGTTCGTTGATATATTCGAGAGCGTTATCCTTAAAAATATCGAGATAGTCCCACAATTCCTCCTTGAATATGTACTCTTCAGGGCCACATTCGATTCGGACAATCCGAACGTTATCCCCCAACGGCTCTACAATTCGGCCGTAGTCATCGCTAACATTTTCATCAATGATCCGTCTCGTCATCAAGTCTACTTTCTCGACTTCAGGTCTTTTGGCAAGCGCTTTTGCCAATTCCAGCACGTATTTTGTCTGCCCTCCGGTATCAGCATCTCTTCCCAATTCCAGATTTTTTCCACGGATCAGCCCATGAATGCTTATAAGTAAAACAGAAATCTTGTTCATAGTATTCTCCGGTTGGTTTTTCGCATGAAACAGAGTACCACCTGGCTTTATTATTATACCAATTTATCACGTCACCGAATAGTACGGGCTCTTTCTGGCGGCAATATAGGCTGTGTTTAACCTGATACAGCAGGTCCTTTGTCTGGCTGCAATGTCACCAGTATTTATATGTCAGCCAATGCGTTGCATGCACTGATGATCAAGCAAATTATTTGGCTTGCAGAAGGGCTAGATTAAAAGCCATCGATTCTCCTGTAGGCGGTTTTTGCAACTAAGAATTGGACTCAGTCAGTCTGAGAATATGAGTCAGGATCAGACAGAGATCAGGAAACATCTCCGCGAAATTGGCCAGGTGAGAGTTCAGCTGGATCAAACAGTTCAATCACCTTGGCCCTGCGATACCCGATTTTAGATAGGCTCTGAATCGACTCCAGAACGCGCCGGGCAGCCGATTTGGTCGGAAAAAAGCCCAGACGGACGGAATAGAAAAAACCTCCAAGGGGCAGCAGGTTCTTTCTGATATAGGTGAATTCTCCAAGAGCCCAGGCGCGCCTGTAATGATCCATTGTTTTCATCAGGCTCCTGTTTCTGGTAATCTCCACTACCCAGGGGGCATTCCTCTGAAGGCCGAATAAAACCCCTCTGCCATACCGGTCTTTCCTCGGGACCGGTAAAACCATAAAGTTCGATGTCAGGGTATCACCATACCATGGCAAAATTTCTTCGCCGGCACTTGAAGCGTGTTTGGCTGCGGCATAAAAACCTACTCGAACTCGATAAAGTTGGCTTGCCTGATCAATATTTGGTCCGTTTAATTTGAATGGGGCTTGATAGATATAGGCGCAATAGCCGCCACGTATGAGATATCTGACCAACTCCTTTGCCTTGTCCAGACCGGACGAACCTAATGTCTTCAACTGAAGTATGTAGGTCGGTGTTTGCGAATATTTCGGGACCCCGCTTTCATTTACTTCTGATCTTTCAATACGAAGCGACGCATCCGGATCAATGAAAACAAACCATTTCTCTGTCTCATCGTCAAACAGAACCTGCCGGACTTTATCCTTGTTGCTCATAACCAGTTTTTTCCAGAGATACGGGTCACCATAGACTGACCGGTCAGCAGCAATTTCCCACAGCGTGTTTCCTTTTTGAATCTGAAATTTACTACGCAGTGTTATTGATCTTTTTTTTGCGAAATCAGCATTTATATTCAGCGATTTTGAGGCTGATTGAGCATATGCCGTATTATCCAGCCTTTTTTCCAATGCCTGGTTCAGATTTACCCTTTCTTCTTGGGCACCAGTGCCCGCATCATTTCTCTTACTGATCACTATCAAGATCAACGATATTAAAAGAACCATTGCTCCAACAGACACTCCAAATAGGACCCTCCTGGATTTTCCTTTTACGTTTCTACTCATAACGATTTCCTTTCTCTTAGCCAATTTTATTGACACCCCATCTGTTTCTGACATCTTTTCAAGCATTGAAAAGCCTGACTTCAACTCAAAGAAGTTATCAGGACAGTTACGTTTTAATCTCTATTTCCCCCCTGGACAGTTGATGCGGAAAGCCATCCAGCGTAGCAATTTTTGTTTTATCCCTGAGGAAGGTCGGGGGACTTTGGATATAAAGGGAAAGGAGATGGGCAGTCGCAACCAGGGAGTCAATTTGCACCCGTTCATATCCATATGATCCATCCACGCCAAAACCGATTAGTGCTGTCTGGGTATCATTCCCAGCTTCAATGACTGAAGCGGAATCCGATCGGTAATACTTGAAAACATTCCGTGAGAATTCAATGTCATTACGAGCACAAATTTCAGCTAGTTTCTGATTCAAATGGTAGTCATAAGGACCTGTCTGATCTTTCATACAGATTGTTGTGCCATATTCACTGCTGTTCTGATCTGCAGCCAAAGGCGCATTGTCAATAACCAGCATTTCCGAAATATCGTTAAACAAACCGCAGCATGAAACGTTAAATATTCCTGAAGCGCCAAAGGATCTACGGAAGCTGTTCCCCGTTGAACTGTCAATCATAACCCCTAGTTCTAATTAATAAGTTGTACAGCTATTGTTTGATTAGATATTATTTCAGTAAGAATCATAATTGTCAATCTGAATTTATTTTCTGATAATTTGGCTCATTATATTTAATTTGGTTTCATGACTTTAAAAAATAATATTTACATTATGATGATCTACTGATGACAGAGGTCTTATACGGGGGGAGGGATAAACACTTCAATCTTATTTTTTCTCTATCATATTTTTAGTTTGAACACAAATAATATGTACTGTTATAAATTTTCTCAGGCATATGGATTTTTTAATTTATTCATTAATTCAGTATGATATACTTGATATGGATTAATCGGAAGCACCAGAGAACGATTCTTAAATCCAGTTTTAAATTATTTCAATATACTGAACTTTAAGTTTATAGTATTCTTTTTGAGCTGTTAAACAGTGATATTTGTCTATTTAATAAAATTCGACAAATTACGTTTTGCGTGTTACCATGAAGATCCCGTGGTTTTCTGATGCTGGCATGATTTGACTGACTCTGGCCCCGCTGTTGGTAGTATTTACAGGAAAACTCGAGCGGCATATCTTTGAATTGCCGGCTGATTGTTTTCAAAAAAAAACTCCATAAGGTCTTGTATCACTTCACCGGAAAAAATAAAATAATAGGATAAGCAATATCACGTGATGAAACCTTAACGGTTCATTTGAATTGCGACAGCCTTGAGAATGCACAACTCCAGAATGCGGATTTAGATGAGGCGGATCTCTCCAGAACGAATTTAAAAAACGCCAACCTGGAAGGTGCCAATTTGAAAGGAACAAAACTTGACGGTGCGAACCTGAAGGATGCCAGGATGGTGAATACAACAATCAGCTGACAGAATCCGACTGGAATCTCATTGCTGGCCAAGTTTTCGATATGTGAGTAAATCCAGAAAAATCCAAAAATGATACTGACATTCAATCATGAGAAAGTGGGCCGGTAGCGTTGGACTCAACAAAATTTGATGAATACATAACGGGTGATGAAGACTAGATTATTTTGCTTGAGTATCAGATACAGGGTATAGAAGTGGACTGTCTTGATCTGTATTAGATGCATTTTCTAATTTCGGTTTAAACCGTTATGATTTTGAGTTTTCTGAAACTGTATATGGTAAAGGGGCTTCTTTAACATTCACTATTCACAAGGGCAAAACAGTATACGCAACATATGGAAACGAGGAATTATGCAAATTTTAAATCGAATTTTCTTGATTAGATACCTATTTTTAGTAATACCAATTACTCTATCGAGCTGTTCTAAAACAGTATATTACCATGCAGAAGTTACACCCGATTTTATATATCAGTCATCAGAAAGACTTTTCATCTTTTTACCAAAAGATCCATCGCCTGAAGATCAAATAATATTATCATATTTAAAACAAGCTGTAAGAAAGAAAGGCTATAATCAAGTCAGTACCCTTCCTTTCGAATATGCCATGTTCTTTAAGTTTTATGACAATTTTAATATACCAACTTTTACCGCCCCAATTTCGACATCAACGTCTTTATTTTCTTCTGGAAATACGGGCAAGCCATTTTATCCGGAATCGACAAAAAATGACAGGTCTTCCCATATTCCAGTAACAAATAGTGGCGAATCTATTAACATCCAAGTGCAGCTATATAGCGCTACCAAAAACTTTAAGGCAAAATATGACCTCTTGTGGTCTGGACACATAGGTGTTAATGAAGATCAATACCAAAAGAATCCTCAAGCCATCATCGATGTTTTAATCTCGTTTTTAGGTGAGGAGTTTAAGGGTGATTTACCTGTCAATTAATTTCCAAATTTGAAATTGAAGCTGCCATTCCTGAGCAGGCTTCAATCTAAGTAAGGAGTTATAGTATTTTAAGCTCGGTTCGTCAGGTGGATGATTCCGTTTCGGGAATCGGCAGTTTGAGGACGATATCAGACCCTATTTTAAGAAATCTTCTTCTCAGAAGTGCTCGATTCCATTTTTTTATTTTACTCAATGGAATTTGAAACATTGTCGCGATTTTCCATAGAGAATCGCCTTTTTTAATGGTGTAGACCAGAGTTAAGCCGGGGAGTTTGTCCAGTTTATCTTTGACTATTTCAATTTTCGGTCGGATAACAGGCGGTTTCCAATTTTTAGGGATGGGAAGCATGAGTCGCTGGCCGATATTAATTAAAGTTCTTCTCTTAATCCGATTAAACTGTATAATTTTTCTAACCGGTACCCGGTACTTCCTTGATATTGACCAGAGTGATTCGCCGCTGCGAACCACATGGGTTTTCCATGAGTCATGTGGGTGTAGCGATAGTGTATTGAGTTTTGTAATCTGGGCCAATGAAATATTTGTCTGCACCGGAATAGCGATTTGGAATGTTTCATATGTTGCGGGAGATAATCCTCCTGATTTTAAACTGGGGTTAAGATTTTTCAATTCGGATAAATCTACTTTCAATACATTGGCGACATCTTTCAAAGCGATTCCACCTGCAACTGATAGATGCTTCTTCTCGACTTCATCAACCAGTGCTGGAATAGGTTCAAATCCATATTTATCGAGATCCTGAAATATGGTTGCAACGGCATAAAAGGCAGGTACATATCCGCGTGTCTCTCTGGGGAGCTTTAATGACCAGAAGTCGGTTGGTTTCCCTCGCCTTTTATTTCTGCGAATCGCTCTTCTTACTGTCCCTGATCCACTATTGTATGCGGCCAGTGCGAGTTCCCAATCTCCTTTGAATTGGCGATTTAAGCGCTTTAGATATCTGGCAGCGGCAACCGTCGACTTTTCAGCGTCATATCTATCATCATGCCACCAGCTTCTCTCCAAATTAAAAGCTTTACCCGTGTAGCTCATAAACTGCCAAAGTCCCAGTGCATTAGCTGTTGATCTTGCTTTCGGATTAAGGTTTGATTCTACAATTGCAAGATAGGCCAGGTTTAATGGAACTCCGTACTCTATAAAAATACGGTGGATCATATTTTTATAGTTGGCATATCTCTCAACTGCCTTTATCAGTACATATCTCTTTCGATGGGTGTACATTTTAATAAAAGCGCGCACTTTTCTGTTCTGGTAAACAGTAATTTGAGGTACCAAAGTTCCCTTTTCTGTTCTTAGTGCTGCCAGTTCAGCATAGGCCTTATTGATATTTATTACCGGACTAAAACTCACATAGTCTTTGGGTTCACCCCATTGAATTTCACGGATCAAATCAAAAATCAAAGTGTCCAGAATATCTGTTTTCTCAGAGCCAAATTGAACCACTGTTTTTCCTGATTTTTCCTTCGATTCAGAAATGCCTTTATCTGTTTCTACTGAATCTTCTTTCGCCAAGGCTAAATCTGTGGCATCTTTTACTGTTTGTGACTTCAGAGCCGGTTTTTCCTCAGTTTCTGAATCATCACTATCAGGCGAAATACCTGCATTTAGTTCATTGCTTTCTTCTTTTTCCAGACTGTCATCTTCGAAAATAGACAGGTTAACCTCTTTTGAGACCCCCTCCAGAAGTTCATCCTCTTCGACAACTTCCTCCTCATCCAGATTGGCAAGACTTTCATCAGCGTTTTCAGTAATTGGGGTGTCCAGGTCATCATCTAAATACAGACCCATGTTAATTGAATCCGTCTGACTCATTTCAGATGTATCATCTGATCTCAACGAAGCAAGCACAAACACTTTTTCTTTGTTATTAAAAGAGAAGTAAAAATGAGAGGGTAAAAATATATCTGAATTTGATAAATGTTCGATGTTTTCCTGC
>Ga0307989_1001325_pt1 | contig 13525 bp, 10 predicted proteins | sample EllFjometagen185_FD_203164 | JGI IMG/M metagenome (GOLD analysis project Ga0307989, IMG submission 203164) | Marine microbial communities from Ellis Fjord, Antarctic Ocean - #185 | ecosystem: Environmental > Aquatic > Marine > Unclassified | place: Southern Ocean | collected 2014-10-08
ATTTTTTCATAATTTTTTACCTTTTTATTAATTAAAACTTAGTAACAAAGTACCTTACGGACTTAAATATAAGCACAAGAAAAATATTTTACAACTATTTATTTAACTTCAACTACATTTAAAAACATAAAGAATATAAAACAATTTTAAAAAAAACTTAAAAAAAAAGGAAAAGTCTTTCAACTTTTCCTTTTTCTGATAAATTAAATTAGATTTATTAATTTAAGACACTCTTAGTACATTCAAAAGCAGATTTACCAAGTAAAGCACCCACTATTGATGGAGCACCAAACATTATGGCAATTCCCATACCAGTAGCTACCATTAAACCCCAAGAGATTTTTCCCATAAAAAATCCTATACCTAGAGAAATAACAGCAAAAGCTGCAAAAGTTTTACCTACACCACCAGTAAATAACTCCATACCATTACATACCACTCTCGCTAAATCATTTCCATCAGCATATCCTGTTGTGTAGTTAAGAGCAAAAGCGTCAACCGCACTGAACAAAGCTAAAATAGCTATCGTTAAAACTAAAAATAAACAATATTTTTTCATAATTTTTTACCTTTTTATTAATTAAAACTTAGTAACAAAGCACCTTACGGACTTAAATATAAGCACAAGAAAAATATTTTACAACTATTTATTACGATTTATAATTAAATATATTCCCAGAAGCATCAAAGGCCCGGTCAAAATTTGTCCCATTGTAATATAAGGAATTATAAAACCCAACTGAAAATCTGGCTCTCTAAAAAATTCAATACCAAACCTGAACACAGAATATAAAATCAAAAATAACCCACTTAACAAACCTTGTTTATCCCTTATTTTAGTAGCTTGAGCTAAATAAAATAATATTAAAAACAAAACAAGACCCTCAAAAAAAGCCTCATATAACTGACTCGGATGTCTTGCTAATTTATCAAAAGGAAAAACTACAGCCCACTTAACATTAGTAACTCTTCCATATAATTCCATATTAATAAAATTTGCGATTCGACCTAAAAACAAACCTATTGGCACAACAACAGCGCATAAATCCATAAACTTCAAAAAATTTATCTTATGTTTTTTACACAAATAATAAATAGCAATAGAGCCTCCAAAAACACCTCCATGAAATGACATACCTCCTTGCCAAACCGCAAAAATTTCCAAAGGTCGAATTAAAAAATAAGAAAAATTATAAAACAAAACATAACCCAATCTTCCGCCTAAAACAATTCCCAAAACAATATACATGAAAAAATCATCAGCAACTTTTTTCTCTTCAAAAACTTTTTTTTGTTTATTTAAATACTTAATCAAAAACCAACCCAGAACAATTCCTAAAACATACGCTAAAGAATACCACCTTATCTCAAGAAACCCTATTTTAACAATTACTGGATCAAATTCTGATAATGTTATCATTTTTTCTTATTAATCTTATTCTCAAACGGATTCTTAGTCTTTCTCAAAACTAATCTTATCAAAGAATTTTGTATTTTAAAATCCTTCCTTAAACAATTCACTAAATATCTGTCATATTGTGTTTCTTTTAATTTATCTGGATTATTAGTAAACACGGCAAATGTCGGTGGTCTTATCTTGATTTGAGTAATATATTTTAATCTTGTTGGTTTGTTTCTAAACAAAGGTGGAGTATGCTTACCTTCAACATATTTTAACCATTGATTCAATTGTCCTGTATTTAAATAAGTATTCCAATCTTTATAAACATCTAAACAAGCTTGAATTAATTCATTTACATTTTTTCCACTAATCGCAGCAACTGGAACAAAAGATAATCCCTTGACCTCTGGTAAATTACCTTCTAATTTTTCAGTCAAGTTTTTCAAGGTCTGTATTTTATCCTTTATTGTATCCCACTTATTTAAACCAACAACTAATCCTCTACCCTCTTTAACAATAATAGAAGCAATTGAAAAATCTTGTTTATCTAAATCGTTTGCATCAAGTAACAAAACCACCACATTAGCAAGTCTTATGGCCCTAAAACTTTCGTCCAAACTTTCTTTTTCTAAATCATCAGTAATTTTCATTTTTTTTCTAATACCAGCCGTATCTACTAAACGAATTTTCTTATCTTTATACTTCCAATCAATAGTTACAGAATCACGAGTAATACCAGGCTTATCACCAGTAATAACTCTTTCCTTACCAATTATTTGATTTAATAAAGTAGATTTACCGACATTAGGTTTACCAACTATTGCAATTTTGACATGTTTTTCTTCATCTTCATCTTCAAGCTCAGACTCTTCACCACTTTCCTCATAATATTTTTCCATAACTTCATATAACAAACCCATACCTCTATTATGTTCGGCAGAAACAGGAACAGGTTCACCAAAGCCCAATTTATAATAATCTTTCTCAAAATTAAATGTTTTATCATTCTCACATTTATTAACAACCAAAATAACAGAAGCGTGTTTTTTTCTTAACCACTGTGCAAACATTTTATCATCTTGAGTAACACCTACAGTACCATCAACAATAAACAAACATATATTAGATTCTTCAATAGCATAGTTAGTTTGCTTTATAGTCTTTTGTTTAATTTCCTCTTTTTGAATATCTTCCTCTAATCCAGCTGTATCTATTAATTTAAAATCCATAGGTCCAAGACTAGCTATCGCTTCTTTTCTATCTATTGTAACACCAGGAATATCCTTGACTATAGAAAGTTTTTTTCTAGCTAATTTATTAAATAATGTAGATTTACCAACATTTGGCCTTCCCACAATAACTACAGTAAACATATAGTTGAAAAATAATTAATATATAATAAGATTTAAGCACCACGTCTTAATTAAACATTATACTATGCTAATAAACAAAATAAAACAAGAACCTTTTAAATACTCATTAATACTAATACTTTTATTAACATTTCTCATATTAATGCCTTCAAGCAATAATAAACAGGTAGAGATAGATAAAAATATTCCAACAGATAATAATCTTCACATTTTTGTTCAACCTGGTTGTGGACATTGCACTAAAGCAAAAAAATTCCTTTCTACAGTAAGAAACAACTATTCAAATATTGATTTTATTTTTCACGATATTACTCAAAGAAATGAACAGGGATTATTTCTAGAATATGCTGCTCGACTTAATTTAGACCTTAGAAGACTGGGAACACCAATTATAGTATTAAAAAACAAACATATTACTGGATATCTATCTGATGAAGAAACCGGACAAGAAATCTTAAACCTACTCAATGATTCTAATCACAAAACAAAAACAAAAGACAAAAAAACCATTAATCTTCCTATTTTTGGTGAAATCAATTTATTCAATACCTCCCTACCCTTACTAACAATAATGATGGGTTTAGCCGATGGATTTAATCCTTGCGCTATGTGGGTTCTAATATATTTAATTTCTATAGTTTCTCAAATAAAAGATAGGAGAAAAATTTGGTTTTTAGTTGGAGCATTTGTTCTATCTTCTGGAATTTTATACTTCTTATTCATGACGGCATGGTTAAACACTTTCTTATATGTTGGTTACATAAGAAGCATGGCAATAACAATTGGTTTATTTGCAATATATTTTGGAACAATGTGTATACATGAATATATCAAAAATAAAGGAATGGTTCAATGTAAACTTTCTAAAAACAAAACAAGAAAAAAGGCAATGAACAAAATTGAAAAACTAGCCATGGCAAAATTATCTTTTGCAACAATTATGGGAATTGTATTTTTAGCATTTGTAGTTAATTCCGTAGAATTTTTATGTTCAGCTGCTTTGCCAGCAACCTACACCTATGTACTTACTACGCTTGAACTTTCTACATTTATGTATTACTTTTATATTCTTTTCTACACTTTATTTTTTATGTTAGATGATTTAATTATATTTGGCCTCGCAGCTTTTGCTATAAATAAATACGCAAATGGAAACAAGTACGAAAAATATTCCACCATCGTAGGAGGAATACTAATGGTATTAATCGGAGTATTCATAATTTTCTTTCCAAATAGTTTATAAGATACTAACATAAAAAAAGTCACAATTAAAAAACTCTAATTATGAAAAAAGCTATTTTAAAACTTAAGAACAATAGAGTAACACAATTCTTAAAAACCAAATACACTGGTATACAAAAACAAGATACTTTTGTAAAAGACACACAAATAACTTTTCTCGGAGCAGCAGGTACAGTAACAGGATCTAAATACTTATTAGAATATCAAAATACAAAAATTCTAGTAGATTGTGGTTTATTTCAAGGATTTAAGGAACTTAGATTAAGAAACAGAGAAGCATTTTATATTAATCCAAGATACATAGACGCTATTTTACTAACACACGCTCATCTTGATCACAGTGGTCATATACCACTTCTAGTTAAACAAGGATTTAGAGGAAAAATTTATTGCACTGCAGCAACTTTTGATTTATGTAAAATTCTCTTACCTGATTCAGGTTTTTTACAAGAAGAAGACGCAAGATTCGCTAAAAAACACGGCTTTTCAAAACATAAAAAACCAAAACCTTTATATACTCAAAGAGAGGCAATTAAATCTTTAAAATATTTTAGAACAGTAGATTTTGGATTAGAAACAACAATTGATAAAAACTGTAAATTCACAATAAATAAAGCGGGACATATTTTAGGCGCTGGAAATATATTAGTAAAACTAAACAACAAAAAAATACTTTTTTCAGGAGACATTGGTAGACCAAATAGTCCAATCATGAAGCAACCAACAAAAATAGAACACGCTGATTATGTTGTTGTTGAGTCAACTTACGGAAACAGAGAACACAAAGAAATAGATGTAAAAGAAAAACTTTGTGAAATAATAAATGAAACTGTACAAAGAGCTGGACATATTATCATCCCAGCATTTGCTGTTGGAAGATCACAAAAAGTATTATACCTCATTCACAAATTAGAACAAGAAGGAAAAATACCAAAACTTCCAATATTTTTAGATAGTCCGATGTCTATTAAAGTTACAAAACTTTTATATAATCATTTCCATGAACACAGATTATCCAGACAAGAATGTTTAGAAATGTATGCTAATACAACCTTTACAGTAACAGCTGATCAATCCAAAAGAATATTTCAAAGCAAATATCCTCATGTAATAATTTCTGCTAGTGGAATGGCAACAGGAGGTCGTATTCTACATCACTTAGCCCATTATGCTCCAGATTATAGAAACACAATTTTATTTACTGGATTTCAAGCGGGAGGAACCAGAGGTAGACAATTACTAGAAGGTAAAAAAGAAATAAAAATCCATGGAAAATTAATACCAATAGAAGCTGATATAAAAGTTTTAAATAACATTTCAGCGCATGCTGATTCAAGTGAAATTATAGATTGGTTGAAAAATCTAAAAGAAAAACCAAAGAAAATTTTTATTACTCATGGAGAAAAAGAATCTTCTGAAGCTTTTGCTAAAACAATAACTAAAGAACTTAATTGGAAATTTACTATACCAACACATTTACAAACAGAGAAATTATAAAATGAATAACAAAACAAAATTTGAAGTTAAAATTAAAAAATTAAACATAGATTCTGGAAGAGGAAGAATTGTATTTTTAAACAAATATTGCCCTTTAATATCTTCCGAAGGATTAGAGGGAATGAATAGAATACGCGTTCATAACAATAAAACATCAATCATAACAACTTTGAATATAGTAAACTCAGATTTAGTATCTCCAGAGGAAATAGGTGTAAGTGACACGACATTCGCTTTACTAAATTTAAAAGAAGAATCTAAAGTAACAATTTCTCATATAAAACCACTAGTTTCTTTTAGTGCTATACGAGCAAAAATGAGAGGTAAAGAATTCACTGAAAAAGAATTAATAGAAATAATTGCAGATATTGTAAGTGGAAGATTTTCTGATACTCATGTTGCAGCATTTTGCACAGCTTGCGAAGGAGTTTTAAGTGAAAAAGAAATAACATTTTTAACACAAGCAATGGTTAAAGCTGGCAAGCAAATCAAATGGAGAAAATCAACAGTAGTTGATAAACATTGCATAGGTGGAGTACCAGGAAATAGAACAACTGTTATAGTCATTCCAATTATTGCAGCTTTTGGATTGTATATACCAAAAACATCTTCAAGAGCAATTACTTCACCATCAGGAACAGCAGATACAATGGAAGTTTTAGCACCAGTAAAACTATCTTTGGAAGAAATGAAAAAGGTTGTTACAAAAGAAAAAGGATGTTTAGTTTGGGGTGGTGCTGTATCTCTAAGTCCTGCAGATGATATAGTCATACAAATCAAAAGAGAAATTAACGTTGACAGTAAAGGACAAATGATTGCTTCAATACTCTCTAAAAAAATTGCAGCTGGTTCTAATTGTATTTTAATAGATATACCCGTTGGACCAACAGCAAAAGTAAAAAACCAAGAAGAAGCAATTGAATTAAAAAATATTTTTGAAAAAATCGGAAAGAAATTAGGTGTAAACATAAAAGCAATTATAACAAATGGATCACAACCAATTGGAAATGGAATAGGACCAGCTTTAGAAGCAAAAGACATAGTTTCTGTTCTCAAAAATGAAAAAAATGCTCCTCAAGATTTAAGAGAGAAATCAATTCATTTAGCTGGAGTTATTTTAGAAATGTCTAAAAAAGTTAAAAAAGGAAAAGGAGAACAAACAGCCAGAGAAATTTTAGAAACAGGCAAAGCATGGGGGAAATTTCAAGCAATTTGTGAAGCACAAGGAGGTATGAAATCCATTCCATCAGCAGCATATACACAAAATATTACAGCAAATAAATCAGGAACAGTCTGTGAAATAGATAACAAAAAATTATCTTATTTAGCAAAACTAGCTGGAGCTCCTGAAAACAAAGCTGCTGGTATTTATCTACACAAACATCTAAATAACGTAGTCAAAAAAGATGAAAAAATATTTACCATACACAGTGAATCTGAAGGAGAATTACAATTAGCCTTAAGAATGGCAATAGAAAACGAGATAGTAAAGATAAAATAAATCTCAATATGAAAGTCTTAGGTATAGAAACAAGCTGTGATGAAACATCGGTTGCCATAATAGATGATAAAAAAAACATTTTATCCCATATCACTATTTCGCAAATTGATATACATAAAGAATTTGGAGGAGTAGTACCAGAAATAGCGGCAAGAAACCACCTGGATGTTCTTGATAAACTTATAATCAAATGTTTGAATAAAAGTAAACTAACCTTCAAAGACATAGATGCTATAGCAGCAACAAGTGGACCTGGTTTAATAGGTGGTGTAATAGTTGGCATGATAACTGCAAAAACCATTGCCTCTGTATACAAAAAACCTTTCATAGCAGTCAATCATTTAGAAGGACACGCATTAGTACCTCGATTAACCAATAATACCGACTTCCCATTTTTGTTATTTCTATTATCTGGAGGACACTGCCAAATTTTAACAGTAGAAAAAATTGGAAAATACAAAAAAATAGGTAGCACAATAGATGATGCTTTAGGCGAGGCTTTTGATAAAATAGCTCAATTATTAGGATTAGATTATCCAGGTGGTCCAGTAATCGAACAACACGCCAAAAAAGGAGATGCAAATAGATTTAAATTCCCCAAACCGCTAATAGATAAAAATAAACAAAAACAAGAAAAGTATAATAAATTTAATTTTTCTTTTTCTGGTTTAAAAACAGCCATTAGAAAAGAAATAGAAAAAACAACAAAACAAACCTATATTTTTGGAGAAACACATAAAAAATTAACAAAACAAGATATTTACGATATTTGTGCAAGTTTTCAAAAAACAGTTGCTGACATACTTATTAATAGATTTTTAAATGTAACCAAACTTTTAGATAAACAAAATTTTTGGAAAGACAAACCAAAAACATTAGTTATTTCAGGAGGAGTTGCAGCAAATCAATACATCAAAAATAATTTAGACAATATTTGCAAAAAACATGGTTATAATTTAGTATTTCCTTTAGTAAAATTATGTACTGATAATGGTGCTATGATAGCTTGGGTTGGCATTGAAAGAATGAAATTAAATTTAACAAACGATTTAACTTTCAATCCAAAGGCCCGCTGGGCCTTGGAGGAATTGAACTCCATCTGCCAAAGCTCATAAAGCAAAACGGATTGAGCGTTTAGAAGAAACGCACATTGTCATTACGGGGAGCACAAAGTGCGACACGGCAATCCCACGCAACAAAAACGCATAACTTTAAAATAATAATACAAAACAATGTTAACAATTAGATCAATTTTATTCAGCATATATTTCACAATCATAACCTTTTGTATTGCATTTGCCCTACCCTTTGTTGCTTTTGATTTTTTTGTTTTTAAAAGTCGTAAAACAGCCGATAAATTAGGAAAAGTCTGGTCACTAGCAGTTCTTACAGGTTTAAAATACATTTGCCAAATCAATTACAAAATCAAAGGATTAAACAATATACCAAAAAACACCCCTTTCATAATAGCAAGCAAGCATCAATCTATCTTAGAAACAATAATCATATACAAAACTTTCAGAGAACCTGTTTTTATTTTAAAAAAAGAATTATTATTTCTTCCTCTCTATGGTTGGGCATTAGCAATGACAAATCAAATCTCAATTAATAGAAAAGAAACAAGAAAAGCTTTTAAAAAAATAACTGAAACTGCTAAATATTATTTTGAAAAAAACAGTCAAACAATGATAATTTTTCCTCAAGGAACAAGAACTCCTATCCACAGCACAACTGAAAAATATCCATATAAAGCAGGTGTAATTGGATTAGCTAAATCATTAGAATGCCCGATACTACCAACAGCAATAAATACTGGATTGTTTTGGGGAAAAAGACAATTTATAAAAAATCCCGGAACAGTAATCATAGAATTCTTAAAACCAATAACAACAAAAGAACTTAGAAAGAAAAATAAAAAACAACTAATTCAACAACTAGAACTTGAAATAGAAAACAAAAGCAATGAACTTATTAAATAAAATATTTTACACAATTCTAGCCTTTTTTTGCCTAACCTCGCTATGTCATAATTCGCTTGCTCAAAATATAAAACTCACTACTCAACAAGGTAAAATATTAGATATACGTTCAAAAGAATATTCTGATCACATCAGATTTGTTGTAGAACTTTCCAAAAAAAATCAAAGCAAGATTTTAATTCTTCATGATCCTGAAAGAATAGTTTTAGATGTAAAAAATACTAGTCATCTTATTGAAAAAAATCACTTCAAAGCTGGACAAACAATTGATTCAATAAGAACAGGAAAATTTAATACTAATTCAGTTAGATTGGTTTTAGATTTAAATAATAGAGCAGAAGTTAAAAAGCATTTCATTTTGAAACCATCTGAAACAAATAAAAACTGGAGAGTTGTTGTAGATATAACAAAAAATAAAAAACAAAAGGAAAAACAACTTTTCACCTCTGAAACCACGGCACAAGATTTAATAGGAGAACTTATCGTTTCAGAAAATTTAGATACAGAGGTTCCAAAAAAAGAAAAGAAAGAAACATTAGATGATTTAATAGCACAATTAGAACAAACTGACACTGAGCAAGGAAGAGTAATAAATAAACCTGATTCTGTAAGAAAACGAGCTACCATAAATGATAGCAATATAGCTCGACCAACTCTAAAACCAAAATTCAATAGATTCGCATCCAAAACAACTAGAATTACTCCTTCAGTTATACGAAAAAAAGGAAAATATATTATAGTTGTTGACGCAGGACATGGAGGTAAGGATCCTGGAGCTGTTGGTAGAAGAAGAAAAACAAAAGAAAAAACAATTACTTTAGAATTTGCAAAAGAACTCAAAAATACTCTAGAAAATACTGGTAAATATAAAGTTTATTTAACCAGAAAAAATGATAAATTTATAAGTCTTGGAAGTAGAGTAAAAATAGCAAGAAAACGCAAAGGTGATTTGTTTATCTCAATCCACGCTGATTCAGGTTATAACAAAAAAGCTCGCGGTTTATCAATATATACACTTTCTCAAAGAGCTTCTGATACACGAACAGCAAAACTCGCAAAAAAAGAAAATAAATCAGACATAATAGGTGGAATGAATTTATACGGAGAATATCAATCCACAATAAATGTCTTAGTTGATTTATCAAGAAGAGAGGTTATGAATTCCTCTTCAAAATTAGCAGAAGCAATGTTAAGAGAAATACGAAGAAACAAAATTAGAACACTCAGCAATGGACATAAGTACGGTAATTTTGCTGTATTGTTGGCTCCAGATATGCCATCAATGTTAATTGAATTAGGCTTTTTATCAAACAGATCTGATGAAAAAATGCTAAAATCAAAATCTTACAGAAGAAAGGTTTGTAAGGTAATTACTAATGGTATAAACAAATACTTTAAATAACTTATTGATTTTGTTTTGAGCTTAACTAACATAAGCAAATTATAAGATTCCCATAAAAAACCCAAAATGAAAAGAAAATTTTTAAAACTATTTTTCATATTTTTATTAACCTCACTTCTAGTTGGATCTATAGGATTATTTTTAATTATAAATTACTATAGCAGAGGTCTTCCAAAGCACGACCAACTAAGTCAATATGATCCCGATATCACTACTAGACTTTATGCAACAGATGGCAAACTTTTAAAAGAATATGCAAAAGAAAAAAGATTATTTTTACCAATTGATTATATTCCTGAACTTGTCAAAAATGCATTTATAGCAGCAGAAGATGCAAATTTTTATAATCATGCTGGAGTAGATTTTCATTCATTAGGTAGTGCAATGATTTATAATATCGGAGCATATTTTAATAATAAACCTTTACATGGTGCGTCTACAATCACTCAACAAGTTGTTAAGAATTTTTTACTAAACAAAGACAGAACTATAGAAAGAAAAATCAAAGAAGCTATTTTAGCTTTTAGAATTAATCAAAGTTTTAAAAAAGATAGAATCTTAGAATTATACCTAAATCAAATATACTTGGGTAATCGATCCTACGGAGTTGCAGCAGCAGCATTAAATTATTTTAATAAATCCATAGATAAACTAACCTTAGAGGAAGTTGCAATATTGGCCGCCCTTCCCAAAGCACCTGGAAATTTAAATCCTGTCAAAAACTACAATAGAGCTTTCCAAAGAAGAAACTGGGTAATAAAAAGAATGAGACAAGAAAAATTTATTACAAAAAAACAGGCAAAAGAAGCAAGGGAACAACCAATAATATTAAGAAAAAGAAATAAAACAAAAACAGCTTCAGCAGAATATTTTGCCGAAGAAGTAAGAAAAGAATTAGTTAAAATGTATAGTAAAGAAGAAATCTTAACTTCAGGCATGGTTATTAGCACAACACTTGATCCTAGATTACAAGAAATATCCCAAAAATATCTACAAAAAGGTATAGAGGATTATGATATGAAGCATGGTTTTAGAGGACCAATAGGATATTTAATAACTGAAAACTTTTATACAACTTGGCCAAAAAACTTACTTAGTTTTAATGTTTCAACAGAACACAATTCCAAATGGATTAAAGCTGTTGTTTTAAATATAGATGATGAAAACAACAAAATAGACATAGGACTAACACCAACAAAATACACAACACCAAAAACTAAAGAAACAAAACAACAAGAAAAATCCATCGATCCAGAAGAAGAACAAGAAATTCAACCCATCACTATTGATAACAAACAATATACGATAAATACAGGATACATTCCTCTAAAACACTTAACCTGGGCAAGAACATTTGTTAATATTGATGAAACAGATAAAGAAATAGAAAAACCTTCAGATGTATATTTAAAAAAAGGTGATGTTATTTTAGTTGGCTCTACAAATCTTAAAGAAGAATATAAATTGCGACAAATTCCAAAAGCAAATGGAGCCGTTCTTATTATGGATCCTCATACAGGCAGAATTTTATCACTAGTAGGTGGTTATCTAGATTCAAACACAGCTTTTAATCGTGCTACACAAGCCAAAAGACAACCAGGATCCGTATTAAAAACATTTGCTTATTTAGCCGCTTTAGAAAATGGATTTACTCCAACAACTATTATTATGGACGAAGAAATAGAATTAGATCAAGGTCAAGGCAAACCACCATATAAACCAAAAAATCACTCAGAAAAATTTTATGGACCTACACCTTTAAGAATAGGTTTGGAAAAATCAAGAAATGTAACAACTGTAAGATTAGCATCGGAAATTGGATTAGACAAAGTAACAGAAGTTATTAAAAGATTTGGAATTAATGAACATCCAAGAAAAATTTATTCCATAGTTTTGGGATCCACAGAAACAAATCTATTAAAACTTACAAGAGCTTATGCTATGATTATCAATGGTGGAAAAATAATAACACCCTCTTTAATTGAAAGAATACAAGATAAAAACGGACACACACTTTACAGAAGAGACACTAGACAATGTAAAGGTTGTTCTTTAGATTCAAGTCAATTAAAAACAAATGAAATCATTTTCCCAGAAATTCCTGATACTAGAGAAACCATAACAGATTCTGCAACAGCATATCAAATTACATCATTACTAGAGGGAGTTGTTTTAAGAGGAACTGGTTGGAGAGCAAAATACATTGGAAAACCCATAGGAGGAAAAACAGGTACTACAAATAATTCTATTGACGCATGGTTTGTAGGCTTTACTCCGGATCTTGTTGTTAGTACTTATGTTGGTTATGATAATCCTCAAAGTCTAGGAAAAGGAGAAACTGGTTCTTCTGCAGCTGCACCAATTTTTGTAAACATAATGAAAGAAGCTCTAAAAGATAAACTTTCATTACCTTTTAGAATACCTCCAACTGTTAAACTTGTAAAAATAGACAGAACCACAGGATTACCACCAACACCAGTAACTAATCCTGGAGACATAATATTTGAAGCATTTAAAATTAATAACGAAACAGAAAATATTAATTCAAATGAAAACATTGAAACTGAAATAGATGATATAAATGAAGAATACTTTTTAGAGGAAAATGCAAACAACGAATACGAAAATTTAATCAAAATACAAAAACTAGAAAACACTAAAAACAAAACAGAAGAAATAGATATTTTTGAAGAAGGAGTATATTAATTTCCTCTCAATCGATCATTACGAAGAACACGAAGTGCAACGCGGAAATATTGTCATTGCGAGGAGCGGAGCGACGCGGAAATATTGTCATTGAGAGCATTTCTTAGAAATGCACGGCAATCTCCCTTTGTGTCATTGCGAGGAGCGGAGCGACGCGGAAATATTGTCATTGAGAGCATTTCTTAGAAATGCACGGCAATCTCCCTTTGTGTCATTACGAAGAGCACAAAGTGTGACGCGGAAATATTGTCATTGAGAGCATTTCTTAGAAATGCGTGGCAATTCCTCTTTGTGTCATTGCGAGGAGCGGAGCGACGCGGAAATATTGTCATTGAGAGCATTTCTTAGAAATGCGTGGCAATCCCTCTTTGTGTCATTGCGAGGAGCGGAGCGACGCGGAAATATTGTCATTGAGAGCATTTC
>Ga0307989_1001326_pt1 | contig 13524 bp, 13 predicted proteins | sample EllFjometagen185_FD_203164 | JGI IMG/M metagenome (GOLD analysis project Ga0307989, IMG submission 203164) | Marine microbial communities from Ellis Fjord, Antarctic Ocean - #185 | ecosystem: Environmental > Aquatic > Marine > Unclassified | place: Southern Ocean | collected 2014-10-08
CAAACCGTTAAACTATATTTACTGACAATCTTAATCAAACCCATTTCCCCAAATTCAACTCTTTAATATATACATCACATTTTAGCAGGTTCTTGGAAAATATTTTTCCGGGCCTGGAGCAAAATCTGCTATATCTCCAACTTGACTTACCAAAATCATAATAATTGACCTTTGTATGGTCAAGAGCAAGAGTGATTATCTACTTGCATATTTCTACAAAAAATAGAAATGAAGGTCGATATGAAACATTGTCAAAATAGATGAATAATTTTATATTGAATTTTGTGTTCGATCGTATTAGTTTATCGTCTACAAAAAACAAAGATTTTTAAAAAACAAGGGAAAAATAATGACCGTCTTTCTGGATAACAAATTGAATGCGCTGGATACCATTTATACCGCCTTTGCCCAAAACACAAAAGAATATAAAAAACTTCAAGCATGTCGGAAAGGATGTGCATTTTGTTGTTCAAAAGCAGGCTGTATTGATATCACAACGCTTGAAGGATGGCAGATAAAAAAACAAATAGAAAGATTTTCTAAAGATCGACTAAAAAGTCTATCAAAGGCAATTAAGCAGGATATTCAAAAAAGAGAAAAGAAAAAGCTCAACGCTTGTCCATTTTTAATGAAAAACAATGCCTGTATGATCTATAATGTTCGGCCCTTCTCCTGCCGCAGGATTTACTCCACCCGTATTTGTAAAAAAGAAAATCCGCCACAGGTCAATCGCCAGGTCATGGCCATTGCCAATAAAATACTAAAGGACCTGCAAAGCCTTGATGATACCGGATATTCCGGACACATGTCTTATGTTCTTCATATGTTGAATACACCAGCCTTTTTGAATACCTATGCAAACCAAAAATTTAATCCACATGAAATCATGATATTTGGAAAATCTCATAGCATCATTATCAACAAAATGATGCTTTAATAGCCATTTTGATACGCCTTGACAAACCATTGGATCAAATCACCAGAGCTGATCAGAAAGCTTTATATTTGAAAATAGCTGAAAATTATCCTTGTGGGAACTGCCATCAGGCGTTCAAGATATTAACAATACAATTCCTAATCTTGATTTTGTTCTGTGGTATCAGATAAACCGAAAAGGAAGGTTTTAAAAGACGAGACTACTGGCTATTGTCAACGCTTTTCAGAGTTTGAAAAAAGCCCCGGACTATCCCTGGTAGTTTTTCAGGTTTTCTCTACCGGTTGATGATGTCGGCCCTATTTTTAATATAAACGCCCTCAAAAATGGTGCTACAGCTTGTTTGTGGCGTGAACATATAATCTTCATCAAACCTGCTCGCAATCTTGAAAAAAACCCCAATTTTAGCTTGGGGCTGTATAAAAAAAACAGACGAAGAGTTATTCAAAACGTTTTACTGCTTAAACTGTGAGAAACCCTTGGGAGTAGGTATCCTTTTGAGTCTTAAAGTGATCTGCCCAAGGTGTGAAATGCTTGTTGCCTGGAGATGAAAAAATATTTGACCCGTATTTTACAGATGCTTTTTTTACTTTTAAGGGAATGTCGGTTAAAAAAACCAGGCCATGCATCAGGAAAGGTAGTCACTTCAAGGGTTTCAACAGGTTTTTGAAAATAAATCTTACCTGTCCTACAAATATGTGGGACAGCTCCCTATCAGCCTTTACAATAACAGACCTCGTTCCTTACTTTGCCTTATGGAATAAGGCTTTGACATCAATTTATCAACTCTTTCAAGAGGTGTTTTTACTACCGTCAAACACTTTTTGCAGTTTAAAGTAAGGAACGGGTGGTTATCAGGTAATCAAACCTCGTTTTTTTAAAAGGGGGACAGGATCCACAATATGCCTTGGAAACCATTTTTTCTGATCCTGGGCTCCCAGTGCCATTGAAAGCAGTTCTGAAAAATGAAGCACTGGAATCGGATTTTCAATGGTACACCTGATTTCAAGATTAAGGTGACACATGGCACAGGCAGTCACCAGACACTCTGCCCCGGCTTCCATTGCCTTGGATACGATTTCATTTACAACTTTTTCTGCCAGCTTCGGTTTTGCTGCAGACAGGTAAGTCCCGCAGCACCGTGTTCCATAACCATATGAGATTATTTCAGCACCAAGCTTTTTAAGGCTCTTTTCAATAACACCGTAATAATTTTTTTCAAGCCTTAAGTCCGGCGGCATAGAGAGCATGCAGCCATAATATGGGGCGACTTTGATGTTTTTTAATTTTCCCTTGGGATCAGCAATATAATCTTTTAGATTAATTCTATCAAAAATATCAAAAAAATGAATAATCTCAAGTTCATCATCAAAGGGTTTTCCCCATAAATCTTCATATTCCTTTTGAAGATTTATATCTTTTTTAATTTTCAAATACATGGATTTCATTCGAATCATACAGCTTGGGCAGGCTATCATTAATGGGATTCCCTTGGGTGCCAGGGAGATATTTCTCATGGGAAGATTTTTAGCCACCTCATGGTCTACGCTATGAGCTGATGATGATCCACAACAATTCCAGTCTTCAAGTTCAATAAGATCAATATTCACCCGATCGCAGAACTTCAACAAGGACATGGTATTTTCATGCCCGGAAGCTTTGAGTGAACATCCTGGAAAGAAAGATAATTTCATTCTTTCTGACTGATCTGTATTTTTATTTCTTGTTGAAGATTTTTCCAATGGCTTTTTTATCCTGAATTTTTGATGGTGTTAAATCAAGCTTTCTTTTTTTCAGCATTTTAAGGCCCATCCCCATATCGCTGAGAAGATTCATAGTCTTGAGCTTATACCGCATCATAATCTCAAGTTTATGGGTTCTGCCGTATTTTTTTACAGTATTCAACACTTCGGTATGAAAATTTAAAATATCAGGTTCTGCAATTTTGATACCTTGCTTAATCGCTTTATGACGAAGGCCATCCATTACGCCTGGTATGTCTATTGCCATGGGACAACAACTGCTACAGGTATTGCATCCCACACACACCCAGATAGTTGAACAATTCAAGGCCTCTTCTTCCATTCCAAACTGGATAAGACGGATAACAGCATTGGGGGCATAATCCATGCCCTCCACAAAGGGGCAGCCATTTACACAGGTTTTGCAGTGCAGGCAGGAATTAAAATTAACTCCTGAGCTTGCCTTGATTTCATCTGCAAATGTTTGTTGGCTGTCATCCTGATTTATCATATAACTTTTCCGTCCTTCCAGAAGGGCGACATATCTCTAAGCTTTTGAATTGCAGGGACAAGGGTGTTGGTAATTATATCCATTTCGTCTTTTGTATTATAATGGGATAATGAGAAACGAATAGACCCATGGGCTGACTTAAATGGTACTTTCATGGCCATGAGTACATGGGAAGGATCCAGAGAGCCTGAAGTGCAGGCAGACCCGGAAGAAGCGCAGATTCCTTCTCGGTCTAACAAAAGAAGGATAGATTCTCCTTCCACTGCATCAAACCCTATGGATAATGTATTTGGAAGCCTTAGCTCAAGATCACCATTAACTGATGCACCGGGAATTTTCTCTAAAAGCTGGATTTGTAGGTAGTCCCGAAGCTCCCTGACTTTGGTGTCCATAATGGTCAGGTTCTCCCGGGCAAGCTCACAGGCCTTTCCCATCCCAATAATGGACACTGTATTTTCTGTGCCGCCACGTCGTCCCTGTTCCTGGTGACCCCCAATAAGGAATGGTGAAAACTTGAAACCCTTTTTCACATAAAGTACCCCAATCCCTTTGGGAGCATGGATTTTATGTCCGGACAAAGACAACATATCCACACCCATTTTTTTGACATCAATGACAAGTTTACCGGCTGCCTGAACTGCATCAGTATGAAACAATATCCCTTTTTCATTGGCCTTTTTAGCAATGTCTTCAATTGGGAATAAAACACCTGTTTCATTGTTTGCGCGCATCAAAGAAACAATGGCCGTATTATCAGACATGCTGTCATACAATATATCAAGGTCAAGAAGACCTTTTTTATCCACTGGAACAAATGTGATTTCATAGCCCTTTGTCTTTTGAAGATGCTGATAAAGGTTATTAATAGCAGGATGCTCTACATTGGAAGTAATAATATGTTTTTTTTCAGGAAAGGCATTTATAGCTGAATAAATAGCTGCATTATCACTCTCTGTTCCACAACTTGTGAAAACAATTTCATCTGGATCAGCATTGATGAAATCAGCCACGCGTTGTCTTGCTTCTTTGATTTTTCTGTCAACCTTATCTCCAAAGGTATGCATTGAAGAGGGGTTGCCATATAATTCACCTAAATAAGGAAGCATTTCCTCTATGACTTCATCTGCAACTTTTGTCGTTGCATTGTTATCAGTATATACAATTTTCATTTTTTTTAAAATTATCCTTTAGCTTTAACAGATTCAATCACTTCTTCAATCCTATCCAGGCACTGACCGCATCCGCCTCCGGCTTTCAGGTAGTTGGTCACATCATCAGTTGTTTTAAGACCGTTTGCTTTTACTGCGTCAATGATCTCAAGATCAGTAACATCAAAGCATTCGCAAATCATTTCGCCTGGTTTTGCTAAAATCTGGACCCCTCGAAAGTCTGCAATAGCCTTTTTTAACGCAGATTGTCCCATGACAGAGCAATGCATTTTTGCTTTTGGCAATCCTCCCAGATAATCTGAAATATCATCATTGGTAAGTTTTGCAGCATCAGTCAGGGTCATTCCCTTAATTATCTCTGTCAAGGCTGATGAGGACGCTACAGCACTTGCACAACCAAAGGTCATAAAAGTTGCGTCAACAATTCTTTCATTCTCGTTTACTTTTAAATATAGCTTTAATGCATCCCCGCAATTTAAAGAGCCTGACTCTCCAATAGCATTTGCTCCTTCCAGCTCTCCCACATTCCTGGGCTTTAAAAAATGATCTTTTACTTTATCCGTATAGTCCCACATAGATGGTCTCCTTCTTCAAATCTCAATAGGCTTGAACTTGTTATTTTAAATATCTAAATCTAAGAATACTACAAAGTGGTAGATTGTCAATAAATGCTGTGACTTTTTAATTGATATTTTTCTGATAATTTCAGGCACTCAATTCAAATCCACTGGCACGGCATTTCTAATACTGATCAATTGCGTATTTATGGATGTATCTCTTACAACAATCTCAACACCATTTTTCACAACTTTTTTTAATTTTTGGGCATATATTTTATCAATCATATCAGCCGGTTTAAATAATTTGGCATCCATACGCTGGATCAAAAAAAATATAACTCCTCGGTGACCCAGAGACACAAGGTGGTCAAGTTCGTCAAGATGCTTTTGTCCCCTTGTGGTCACTGCATCCGGAAACATGGCTATACCATCTTCCACCAGGGTGCAGTTTTTTATCTCCACATAACACTTTTCTTTACTTTCTTTTTCCAGGAGCAGGTCAAGCCTTGTATGACTGCTTGTTTTGACCTCAGCCTTTACTTGATCATAGCCGGATAACTCCTTTATCAGATCATTTTCAATAGATTGCTTCACAAGCTTATTGGGCACCATGGTATTGATACCAATCATTGTTTCCGGCGTTTTAATTAACTCCCAGGTATATTTATACTTTCTTTTAGGATTTAAGCTTGTTGAAAGCCAGACTGGAGATCCGGGAATCGCACACCCTTTCATGGAACCTGTATTTGGGCAGTAAGCTGTCACCTTTTCGCCTGTATCAAGCTTAATATCGGCAAGAAACCGTTTGTAGCGCTGAATCAAAATTCCGCTTGTTAATTGTGGCATTCGGAATCCTTTGTATGTCATTTCATCATTCCTTTTTCAACTATTAATAGTGTCTGACCAAAAACCTGAACCTTGTGCAACAATCTTAAAAACCAGTGATTTTCATTGGGTCGCTAAAGACCTTGACTCAAATCATCCAAACTCAACTCTCTCCTGATTCCGAATCGGGTCAGACAAAAATCATATTTAACAGGATCTTGTCTTAAAATCTTTTTAAATCCTTTTGTGATTTCAAGTGCTGTTTTCATATCAGCACTTTTTCTTTTGGTAAATTCCAGCATCGTTCCTATTTTATGCATATGTGTATCCAAAGGGACAATCAATTGGGAAGGGCTTATCTTATCCCATCCTCCCGGATCTACCTGATCCTTTCGTACCATCCACCGCAAAAATAGAAGACTTCTTTTACAGGCACTATTCTTTTGTGGATCTGCCAAAAGATGCCCGATCTTTTTATTTGTATTCATCTGCTTAAAAAGAAAAACAAGTCCAGGTATTATAGTTCTATCTTCAGGCCCCATTCCTTCAGAAAAGCAATTTTCCAGGGATGAAAACCGTTTTAAAACCTGCCCGATTCCGCATAAGAGGTTGACCAGGTGTACATCTTTTGCAAACCTGTATCGAAACCCTTTAAAATCATTTTCCATATCTTTGATTGTCCTTGTCATTAGATAATCATAAGGCTCAGGCTCAAGCTTGCCAAGAACATTGGCTACCGTCTCCATGATCAACTCAACCCGTCCATAAGCAAGACAGGCTGCCATAAATCCTGCAACCTCACGATTTTTTTTCTCAGGATAATCATACAGGAACAAAAGCGGGTCAGGGTTTATATATTCCCTTTTATTGTACTCTAAATAGATACCCTCCAGTTTGTCCTTTAAATTCATCATTCCTTTAAATTTATAATTCCTTTATTTGAAACCATATTTTTTATCATTTTTCTTTCATCTTAAATAGTGCCTGACCGAAAACCCGTATTTGGCAAAATTTTTCAGCAACGCAGTAGATGAGTGAGTTTTCGTTCAAAGACTAATTAATAAGCAAATTCAGGACCAGATAAGACAATCACAAATATTTTTTTAAAACTCCCAGAAAAAAATCCTTGCCAGACAGCAATAAGTTTATTTCATAAATTGAAAATTTATATTATGCTTTTATATTTTGAATATAAATTGACCATTTAAGAACTGGTTTTTGAATCAGGATAAAAAAATAATTTTTTCAAGGAACAACAAATCAAGATGGCATCTATTGCAGAATTGTTAAAGACTTGTTTTAAAAAACATACCCCAAAAACCGCCTTGTCCTTTTTAAGGGGTAATAAAGTAGAGACCCGAATGTCTTTTGGGGATCTGGATTTGAATTCAAACAAAATGGCTAACTTGTTTTTAAAAAAAGGAATTAAACAATCAGATAATATTGTTCTGCTCCTTGATAAATCCCTTATTTTTATTGTTGTCTATATTGCCCTTCAAAAAATAGGGGCTGTGTGTGTGCCCCTGAATCCTGGATTTAAAAAATCTGAGTTGACCTATCTGTTAAAGGATGCCTCCCCGGCTCTGGTGATCACAAACCCGGGTCAGGCCTGTGTGATCAATCAGATTGATCCTGACTTAACCTGTATGGAGATAGATACAAAAATTCCTTTTCAAAAGATTATCTTCTTTAAGTCCTATTCAGCTGACCTTAAAAAACCACACCTTGCGACAGATGATCCAGGACTTATCATTTATACATCTGGAACTACGGGTGATCCCAAAGGCGCTGTCCTGACCCAGAAAAACCTGGTTAATGATGCAAAAAATATTATTCAAATATGGGAAATTTCAGATTCTGATACATTATGCCACGGCCTGCCCCTTTTTCATGTTCACGGCTTATGTTTCGCTCTTAACACTGCATTGATTTCAGGAGCCCATGTGGTTCTGCTTGACAGGTTTGAACCGGGAAAAGTGATTGATATTTTAAAAACAAACAAACCAGACCTTTCCTGCTCCATATTCATGGGAGTTCCTGCCATGTATTCAAAGCTAATTGACATAGTTAAAGATCAGAATCTTTGTTTTGATCACATTAGATTGTGGACATCAGGGTCAGCACCTTTACCTGCTAAAGATTTTAAAAGGATAACTCAGACATTTGGGAAAGAACCTGTGGAGCGTGAAGGGATGTCGGAAACAGGCATGAATTTTTCCAACCCTTTGAACGGAGAAAAAAAACCAGGTTCCATTGGTCTTTCTCTTCCCGGCATTAAAGTAAGGATTGTTGATCCTGAAACTTTGCTGGATGTAGAACCCGGTAAAACAGGTGAGTTCTGGCTTAAATCAGATTCCATCATATCAGGTTATTGGAAAAAATCCGAAGAGACAGCCAAAAGTTTTGAACAAGGATGGTTTAAGACAGGTGATCTGGGGAAAAGAGATAAGCATGGATATTACTATCTTACTGATCGGTTAAAGAACATTATCATCACAGGAGGGGAGAATGTTTCTCCCAATGAAATTGAGATTATAATCAATAAACTTGATGAGGTTATTGAATCATCAGTACTGGGTATTTTTGATGAAAAATGGGGAGAAAAAATTGTAGCGGCCGTTGTTAAATCCCCAACATCAGGAGATATCTCCCAAGCAGTCAAGGCCATTTGCAAAGAGCATCTCCATGACTGGAAATGTCCAAAACAAATCATCTTCATTAAAAAATTGCCCAGAAATACCATGGGTAAAATCTTAAAAGAAGATCTTAAAAAATTATTTTGATTAAAACCGACAATGTTACCGTCTACTGCAACGGATAAATCCGCCCCTTTTTGACCGGATACAATTCGAGCTTGACAGTCATAGCCTCACCATGTAAAAAAAATATTAACATCACATTAAAAACATTATTCTTACTAGTTAAATCATTTTTTAATCATTATACCAATTTGGAGCCAAAGCATGAAAAAATCAATGATCAAAACTATTGTAATCACCCTGGCCTCCTCCTTGGTCCTTGTCAGCTGCGCGACTAAAGGGCCAATGCAACCATTTCCTGAATTCATCCCCCAAACTTTTGACAGCAATTACTCATCCAGTGTGGATAACTTTTTGATTATCATGGATGCCTCCAGCTCCATGAACGGAAACTACAACGGCAATGGAAAAAATATCATTGCCAAAGAGGTTGCTTCCAGGATGAATCAGTTCATTCCTGAACTTGGCCAGACATCGGGTGTTCGGTATTTCGGATTTATCAAAAGTGTATCAGGGGAACAGACCGGCATCCTTTATGGAATGGAGGATTACAATACCCAACCATTGGCTGACGGACTCGATAAAATCGTCATTCCCACAGACGGCTTCAGCCCCCTTGATAGGGCCTTTAACGCTTCGCAGAACGATCTGGAGGGCCTCTCAGGCAAGACCGCAATGATTATTATCAGCGATGGGGAAAAACTTGAGCCGGGTACGGCAAACGCAGCAAGGCAGCTCAAAGCTAAGTTCGACTCCGCCATCTGTTTCTACCCGGTACTGGTGGGAAATGATCCGGGAGGTACAGCCATAATGCATGATATTGCAAATATCGGAGGGTGTGGGTTTTATGTGGATAGCGCAGACCTGCTTTCCGGTCCGGCCATGGCCAGGTATGTTAAAAAGGTCTTTCTCACCAAAGGCGCGACCCCACCATCCAAGGCTGAAAAACCCCTTGATTCTGATAACGATGGAGTAGTTGATTCTCTTGATAAATGCCCCGACACTCCCAAGGGTGCCAAGGTTAATGCCCAAGGTTGCTGGATACTGGAAAATCCGCTCTTTGATTTTGACAGATATGATATCAAGCCAGTATCATTTAGCCAGCTGAACGAGGTTGCCGAAATCCTGGAACAAAATCCAGGTTTGAGAATAATCCTCCAGGGCCATACTGACAACGTCGGCACTGAAGACTACAACATGGGACTCTCCATGAGACGTGCCGATTTCGTAAAAGCTTACCTGGTTAACAAAGGCATTTCAAAACGGAACATCTCAACGGAAGGCTTCAGTTTTTCAAGACCTGTGGCAACCAATGAAACAGAAGAGGGACGCACTCTTAACAGACGTGTTGAGATTATGCCCCTGAAATAACAATCAGGCAGATCAACCGAGTAGATCAACCTGATAATAAACCGCCAAGCCTCCCCAAAAAGAGTTGTGCTTGGCAAGAAAAACACATCCAGACATTTTTAATGACTATTTTGGACTCAAGGTCATAGAAAACACGCTAAATCACTCCACAGTGATATCCACGTTCAACTGATCTTCGATTTGATTAAGACTTTGTTCCAAGGTTTGCAGGAAATCATCGGCAATTTTATTTCTATATGCAGTTGGTTTGTGGGAATAGATAATTTATCTTGACTATATTAATTTTAAAGTCCTAATATAATTTCTTTATTTTATCTATCCATTAAGGAGTATTATCAATATGCTACAGGAAAAAAAGATAGGATTTATTGGAAGCGGAAATATGGGTGAGGCTTTGATAAGCGGCTTGGTTCTTTCCAAGGCTGCAAAGCCTGAAAATATAATCTGTTCAGACATTGCAGAAGACCTTTTAAAAGATATTCAAAACAAATACAATGTCATAACAACCACGGACAATATTGAAGTGGCCAAAAAATCTGAAATTGTTATTTTTGCAACAAAACCCCAAATCCTAGGATCGGTCCTAAAAGAAACAGCAGGGGCTCTTGATCAATCAAAGCTGATCATCTCAATTGCAGCCGGGGTTCCTTTGGCTGCAATCGCTTCAGGACTTCAAAAGGAACTTCGGCTTATAAGGGTTATGCCCAATATTTGTGCATTTGTAAAAGAAAGTGCCACCGCCATTGCAGCCGGTGAATTCGCCTCAGAAGAAGATGTGGCACAGGCCAGAGCGATTTTTGATTCTGTCGGGAAAACCGTGTTTATACAGGAAAATATACTCATGGATGCTTTCACCGGACTAAGCGGCAGCGGTCCTGCTTATATTTTCACGATTATTGATGCCATGGCCGATGGGGGAGTCAAAATGGGACTGTCAAGAAAAGATTCTCTGTTTTTATCCACCCAGACGGTTCTGGGAGCAGCAACACTTTTGCTTGAATCTCAAGAGCACCCGGGACAGCTGAAAGACAGGGTTGCATCCCCGGGTGGAACTGCCATTGCCGGCATCCATACCCTTGAACGAGGCGGACTTAGAAACACAATGATAAATGCCGTGGAATCCGCCACAAAGCGCTCAAAAGAACTGGGGGACTTGATGGTAAAAGACTTTATAGAAAACAATAAAAACGGAAGATAAAAAGCATTCAGGGCAGAAAAATGGCAATGGGTTAAATTTCTGCCCTGAACAATTGGCAAGTGACCTTCAAGGTGGTGGTTAAGTTTAGACTTAAACTTCAAGTTCCTTTTTTAGCCAATCTCTTACTTTACCCTCAACAGCATAGACGCCTTTATATTGACCGATTTCTTCCATAAATTCTGTTTCAAGATTTTTTGGAAGTCTAAAATTTCCCAAATCCTCAGAATCAAATCCTCTTCTTCTGACCAGGGTTAAGATGGGTGGTTTTTTCCATGTATTTATTACAAAATACACGGTTTCATTATCATTATCCCTTGAATTATAATATGCCTGTGATCTTAAAGGACCCCATTCAAGGTGAAGTGCAATGGCTTCTTCTGGTGTCATTTCCCAATCCACTGCATTGACCAGGTCCCAGTCGCGTTTTATATCATTAAGACTCATACCCTGCTCCAATCATTTTCTGGTGAATTCAAATACTAATAAATAAGTATAGCAAATTGTGTGCCCGGGCTACCTGTCTAACTGAAAGATGCTTAATTAAAGGGATTGTTATGATTATGCTAAAAACAAACTGATGCAGTAACGAGACACAATGAACAAGACACAAGTGTCTCGTTCATTGCAATATTCGCTGATTAGAAATTCTCACAAAGAAGTTCAAAAAATCCTATGGGCTTTACACAGGCCGGGCATTTTTCAGGTGCTGCCTTTCCAGTATGAATGTATCCACAACTCAGGCAGCGCCAGACTATTTCTTCATCTTTCTGGAAAACCCTTTTCGTTTCAATATTTTGGGCCAGCTCAAGATAAAGCTTTTCATGATGCTTTTCTGCTACAATAATATTGTAAAAAGTATCTTCTGCTCTTTCAAACCCTTCTTTTTTTGCTATCTTGGCAAATTTGTCATACATGTCTTCACTGACATATTTTTCCAAAGCTGCTGCCGAAAGCAGATTGGCATGGGTATCCTTTATTACACCCGTGGGAAAAGTCCATTTGATTTCAAGCTCTCCTCCATTAAAAAACTTAAAAAACCGGAGAGCATGCTCAAATTCCTGATCTGCAGTTTCATCAAATATTTTTGCAATCTGTATATACCCATCATCACGGGCTTTTTTTGCAAAAAAATTATACCGCGTTCTGGCCTGGGTCTCTGCCGCAAAGGACGTATGTAGATTGATTGCAGTACGGCTTTCCCTGAATTTTATCATACCTACCTTCTTTTTTATTCTTCAATCGTGATGGCATCTGCACCACATTCTGTAGCAGCTCTTCGAACAATATCTTTTAGATTTTCAGGAATCTCATCCACTTTAATGGTGGACTTTAACTGGTCTTCATCATATTCAAAAATCTCAGGACAAAGGTCATTACAATTTCTGTCACCCATACACATTTTGCTGATCGTTACTTTCATTTTAGATTCTCCTTTTTTTAAAATAATTTAATTCCCGTTCCTTAACAATTTACTACTCGCTTATTTGCGCATCCAGTCATGGTATTTTTTAATCCACGCCAGCAATTTTTCAGGCGCATGATTTTTCTTCCACAACCCGGCTGCATACTTATTGGCTTCAGCCATTGTAGGGTAAATATGAATGGTGCCAAGAATCTTATTCAGACCGATTCCATGCTTCATTGCAAGGACAAACTCGGAAATTACATCAGCCGCATGATTCCCCACAATGGTGACACCCAATATTTTATCTTTTCCCGGCACTGTCAAAACCTTTACAAACCCATGATTTTCAGAGTCTGCAATGGCCCTGTCAAGGTCATCAATCCCATATTTAACCATTTCATAATCAAGTCCGGCATGTTTGGCATCTGTCTCATTTAAGCCGACCCTTGCCACTTCAGGGTCAGTGTAAGTGGCCCATGGGATGGTATTATAATCCACTTTGAATTTTTTAAACCCGCCAAACAAAGCGTTTACAGAAGAATACCAGGATTCATGGGCGGCGACATGGGTAAATTGATACGGGCCATGGACATCTCCGCTGCAATATATATTGGGAAAATTGGTCTGTAAAAATTCATTGGCTTCAATATGCTTAGTTTTGGTAAGTTCAATGCCAAGCTCCTCAAGGCCAAACCCATTTATATTGGGAGTTCTTCCAAGGGCAATCAAGATCTCATCAAATGCAACCTTAACTTGTCTTCCATCATGGTCACAAATCAATTGTTTTTTATCCCCAAGAACTTCAACTGATTTGGCTGAGTGATTCAATAAAACCTCGATGTCTTCTTTTGCAAACCTGTCTAAAATGATTTGGCCGGCATCAGGATCTTCTTTTGTCATTATCATCGAGCCCCTCTGAACAAGGATCACTTTTGATCCCAGCCTTGAAAACCCCTGGGCCAGCTCACACCCGATGGGCCCTGCACCCAATACCAAAAGAGTTTTTGGCTGTGTTCTGATATCCCAGATATTGTCCGAGGTAAGATATCC
>Ga0307989_1001328_pt1 | contig 13515 bp, 14 predicted proteins | sample EllFjometagen185_FD_203164 | JGI IMG/M metagenome (GOLD analysis project Ga0307989, IMG submission 203164) | Marine microbial communities from Ellis Fjord, Antarctic Ocean - #185 | ecosystem: Environmental > Aquatic > Marine > Unclassified | place: Southern Ocean | collected 2014-10-08
GACGTCAAACCAGGGGGCATTGTATTCATTAATAAATCCCTGATTCCCGCTGGAAGCGATCGAAAGGATATTACACAACTTGTTGTGCCCATAAATGAGATTGCCATAAAAGCCGGCAGTGTCAGGGCTGCTAATATTGTAGCCCTGGCCTCTTTTGTCGCAAAAAGCAAACTGGTTGATCTGGACCTGTTAAAAGAATGCATTAAAGGAGAATTTGCCGCCAAGGCTAAAATTATTCCTTTGAATATGAAAGCATTTGATGAAGGTGTGGATTTCGCAAATAATAATTAAGAAAACCAGAACGTAAGCTTGAAACCGCCCTATCCGATGGATATTTTTGTTCGATGCTAAACGCTTAACCTCCTGCAAATATACATCAGACAGGGCTTTGAGATAACTTCTTTAAACGGGCTAAACAATTACACCAGAACAAAGGTTTTTTTTATTATTCAAATCGCATTATTTTATAAAATTATAAGGGGGCAACATGATCAGAATAGAAATATCTCTTTTTCTTAAAAATGCACCTGGAGAGCTTGGAAAATTAACTGAACTTTTAGCCGGGGCCAATATTAATATTGACGCCATAACCATCCAGGATGCGTCTGCCTATGTCCAGAACCTTTTTGAGGCCAGGGGCAAATCCTTAAAAAGGCTTGCATCCTATGCAAGCTACAGCTCCATGCGAAGGGACTCTGCAGACTTTGCCCTGATACGGCTCATTGTTGACAAGCCGGAAGAAGCAATCGTTCTTTTAAAGGAAAATGATTATCTGTTTGATTCAAAAGAAGTTGTAACAATTGATATTACAAACAAACCCGGTGAATTTACAAAAATTACCAAAAGATTTGGAGAAGAAAAAATTAATATCAATTATGTTTACGGATCTGTATCTGATTCCAATGGCAAATGTCTATTTGTATTTTGCCCGGAGGATGTAAAATCCGCTGCAGATATTTTTAAGGACGGTTATTAAGCCTTAAAATTTTATAATTAAACTGCAAAGAGCATCCATTTTGATTTTTATTAAAATGGATGCTCTTTTATTTTAGGGCATACCGATGTCCTCCGCCGTCTACCATAAAAAATATTTTGATCTATAAGGGGTTGCAAAAAAAGTTTTTTTCCAAAAATTCCAGGTAAAAAAGACCATGGGGTTATGAAACGTAACATCCGGTATCAAATGAAACCATTGATATCCAAGGCTGGTATAATATGCAGTGAGTTTGTCTATGATCCCTATATCAATCGCTGCTATTTTTATCGCTTCACGCTGGCAGTGTGAGTAGATAAACAGATTGGCAATTCGTTTTTGAAATCCGTTTTCAAAAAATAAATCCTTGGCCAGCTTATAATCTTGAAGTCGACTGTAAGCATCCATTTGGGCCAAGAAGATCAACACAATTCCAAACACGGAAAAAAATCCATACATAAAAAAAAAGGTTCGGCTGCCATTTTCCAAGGCAGATATCGAAAGAACTCCAAATTTTAAAAATATTGCCAGCCCCAGTATGGATGCCAGATGCAGCAGAAAGGCAAGCCTCACAAACTGACCGGCCCTTTTGTAAGGGATAACATACCTGTTATATTTTGAATCAATGAACCTTTCCAAACCCGTCCTTTTAATCTCTTTTATAGCGCCCCATCAGACGGTTCATCCCGATAAGGTGTGGCTCTGTCTTTTTCAGAAGCTTCCACAGGCTCAGTCCCGGTTCCAGTGCCACTGCCTTATATAGCGCCAGTACCCAGAAATAATAATTGTGCGGGCCATGCCCATTGGGTGGCATGGGACCGTTGTAGCCGGTTTTTCCGAAATCAGTTATGCCGGTTGTATATAAATGGGTGTCTTCATCCAGATGCGTCACATTTCCGGGAATATTATACAGCACCCAGTGAACAAAACCATAGGTACCTCCGGAGCTTACCAGCGGCGCATCCGGGTCGTGACAGATAATGGCAAAGGTCTTTGTTCCCTCAGGCGGATTTTCCCATGCCAACGGCGGTGAAACATCTTCTCCTTCTCCGGTAAACCTGGGCGGTATCAAAGTATCCTGTTCAAATGCATCGCTTTTTAACTGCATTTTTGTCGGTGCAAAACCCATGATGGTCTCTCCTTTCTTTTTGGTTTCTGAATTATCCAGCCATGAATCAGCGTTTCGTTTATTTGGTATCCTTGTCAAAAAAGGGCTTAAACTGGGTTATTTTTTTGGGGTCAAGGATCTCTTCTTTTTGCGGGTTTCCTTGTACACCCTGGTTTGCGAGTAATTCCAGAAAGGCGCTTAAGGGTTTTGAAATCAACGTGTCTTCCCTTTTGACGAACATTATGGGAACAGATCCCAATTTTTTCCCGATTCTATGAACAGAGATAATACCTAATTTTGATGCTTTTTCTACCGAGGAAAATGGAAGGATACTAACCCCCATTCCTGCTGCTACACATTCGATCATTCCATCGGTCGATCCCAGTTCCATTTTTTGATTGAGGGCTAATCCCTTTTCCTGAAACCATTGTTCCAAGCGTTCTCTATAAGCACAAGGCCTGGGAAACACCAATACTCCTTTTTGAGCGGCTGCTTCCGGTGATTTTTTTCCAGACGGATAGATCAAAACGAGTTCTTCACGAAATGCTTCAGTCCATTTCATATTCTTTACTCTGTATTCATCCGTAACAAAGGCACCATCGATTTCATAATTAAGAACTTTTTTATTGAGTTCGGTACTAGAGCCCGTGATCAATGAGAGATCCACTTCAGGATAAAGACGATGGTATTTGGATAGAAGAATAGGTAAACGAACGGCAGCCACCGATTCAAATGAGCCAAGTAGCAATTTACCTTGAACCTTATCATCATCCAGAAGCGCCTTTTTGGCTTCTTTTTCCAAGTGAAGAATTTGTTTGGCATAGCTCAATAGTATGTGGCCTGCGGGAGTTGCTATCATTCCCCTGGGTTTGCGGTAAAACAATTTTGACCCCAGTTCATCTTCCAATCCCTTAATACGTGCTGTGACGTTTGATTGAACGCAATTTAAATTTTGAGCTGCACTTGAAACGCTACCGGTTTCTGCAACAGTTTGAAATACTCTAAGGTGGCTTATTTCCATTTAATATCACTTTTTATGATGGCTATCATCAAAACAAATCATTTGACGCGATAGTACATGTTTCATATAAATATTGTCAACGGAAAAGTTTTAAGATTTTATTCATTATAGAAATATTAATACTAAATGGAGCAGGTGCAATGGAAAAATACATCGAAATTGCAAAAGAAAATGAATCAGAGCAGGCATTAATTATTTCACCTAATGACATTGTTTTTGATCGTCGGTCAATTTTAAAATGCTTATGGGGGTGTGAAGATCAATCAGAACCCAATCGAATTAAATGCGGTTCCAGAGGGCTTAGTTTCGAGGAAGCTCAAGCTACCATATATGAATATCAAAGAATCCTTTTGATTCATCATCATGACAATGTCAAACTGAGTAATATTGCCAGAAAAATAGAAAAAACCGCTTTTCTGGACGGTCATTATTTCGCTTGTGCCCTGCATTGCTGTCACTTGTGTAAAACCTGCAAAATTGATTCTGGCAAACCCTGTCCTACACCGCTTAAAATACGGCCGTGCGATCAGAGTTTCGGTGTCGATGTCTACAAAACGGCCCGTGGTCTGGGACTGCCTTGTATCCCGCTCCAATCAAAAACTGAAACCCCTAACCGTTATGCTTTTGTCCTAATCGATTGAAGTGTTATCAAGGTTTTCTCTTATCTTTGAGCACCTGATTTGAAATGACTATTCTCTGAATCTCGCTGGTTCCTTCATAAATTGTAAATACCCTTGCATCCCTGTAAAATCTTTCAACATTATAATCTTTGGTAAACCCATACCCACCATGTATTTGAATTGCTCTTGCCGTCACCTCGTTCACCATTTCAGATGCAAAGAGCTTAGCAATGGATGCTTCCTTTGTATAGGTTTCACCTCTGTCTTTCATGGAAGCTGCTGAGAAAATCAATTGTTTGGCAGCCTCAATCTGGGTGGCCATATCTGCAATCTGAAAACGAATGGCCTGGTGTTTTGATACGGCTGATCCGAATTGTTTTCTCTTTTTTGCGTATTTTACGGCAGCATCAAAGGCAGCCATAGCAACACCGTATGACTGGGCTGCAATGCCTATCCTTCCACTGTCCAGGCCTGACATGGCAATTTTAAAGCCATCTCCTTCTTTGCCGACTCTGTTGGAAGCAGGGACAGCACAGTTTTCCAATATCAAATCCGTTGTATCAGATGCCCGCAATCCCATTTTATCTTCCAGTCTGCCAACGATAAGGCCGGGTGTTCCTTTGGGAATAATAAAACAGCTGATCCCCTTATGTCCTTTAGTCTCATCTGTTTTTGCGGTGACCAGAACCACTTTTGAATGTTCACCAGTTGTAATGAACCGCTTGGTTCCATTTATAATATATTGATCACCATCCTTGACTGCTATTGTCTGCTGACTGACCGGATCAGATCCGGCCTCGGGTTCTGTCAGTCCAAATGCACCTATCATTTCACCGGAGGCAAGTGGTACCAGGAACTCTTGTTTTTGTTCCTCTGTCCCGAATTTATAAAGAGTTTCACACACAATTGAATTTTGAACTGACATCACAACAGATGTTGATGCACAGGAATAGGCAATTTCAGACAATGCCAATACGTAGGAAATCGCATCAGCAGACTCACCGCCATATTTTTGCGGTATCATCATCCCCATTAATCCCAGGTCACCCATCTGCCGGAAATTTTCAGCAGGGAACTCCTTTGTTTTATCCCTTTCCGATGCAGTTGCTGCAACGACCTTTCGAGAAAATTCTCTGACCATATTCTGAATCATCAATTGTTCAGGGGTAAGCTTGAATAACATGAAAGACTCCTTTATTTCTCTTAAATGCTATGGTGCGTATACCACAACAATAAGCTCTGCATCGGTTTTGCCGGTATTTCGAAGGTCATGTTTAACACCTGAATTAAAATGGAGTGAATCTCCTTTTTTCAATACATTTACATGATCCCCGACCTGAACTTCCACTTTACCTTTAAGGACATAGGCAAACTCTTCTCCTTCATGCTGAAACCCCACACCACCATGGCTTTTTTGGGCTTCAACCACTATCCTGAATGCCTTAAGGTGTTTGTTTTCAGCCGTTTGTGTCAAAGGAGTATAGGCATAGTTATCTGTCCTCTTGGTATAGGCCTTGGATCTTTCTTGAAGGGCATCATCCTGCTCTTTCAACAAAAAATTTGAATCAATATGAAGTGTTCTGGAAATTTGCAAAATGGTTCCAACAGACGGCCTTTGATCACCTGCCTCAATTTTCTTGATAAATTCTTTTGACAACCCTGTTTCATTGGCAATATTATCCAGGGTCATTTTTTTATCCAGCCTGACGCGCCTTATCCTCTTTCCAATGGGTGTGAGTCCTTTCTTTTTAGCCATGCTATCTCCACTTATTTAATTTTTACTGCAAATCATATGTTGATTGAAAGCGCACTCATAAAATGTCACTAAGGGCACACTCAAAAATTAATTACCAATTTTGAGTGTGCCCTAAGAATCGAAACTGATCAACATTAACATCTACAAAAGATTAATCGACCACTTCAATCCAGTTTTCACTATCTTCTGCTTTTCCGTATTGGATATCTGTTAAGCCGGTATAAAACTTCATAGCTGTTTCACCCGGTGTACCATCACCAATTGAAATCACCTTGTCACCATACCTTATTTCACCCACAGGAGAAATGACTGCGGCCGTTCCAGAACCAAATACTTCTTTTAATGTTCCATTTTCATGGGCCAGGAAAACTTCATCAATACTGAGTTTTCTCTCAGAAATGTTCATTCCCCATTTTTTTGCAAGACTAATAACCGAATACCTTGTGATACCGGGCAAAATAGTCCCGGTAAGGTTGGGAGTAACCAACTCATCATCAATAAGAAAAAAGATATTCATGGCACCCACTTCTTCTATATACTTCCTTTCAATGGCATCAAGCCACAGGACCTGTGCATATCCTTCCTTTTTTGCTTTTTCAGATGCGATCAAACTTGCTGCATAGTTACCCGCAGTCTTAAATTCACCCACACCGCCTTTGGCAGCCCTGACATGGTCCTTTGCGACCCAGATTTTCACAGGATTCAACCCTTCGGCATAGTATGCTCCAACAGAAGAAAGCATAATAAAAAACTTGTAGGTAAGTGAAGCCCGAACCCCTAAAAACGGGTCTGTTGCAATAATCGTGGGTCTGATATACAGCGAAGTCCCAAGGGTTTCAGGAATCCATTTTTCTTCCAGCCTGATCAATTGTTTTAAGGCATCCATAACAAAATCAATATCAATCTTCGGGATGCACATTCCTGTTGCACTCCGGTTCATTCTTTTAAAATTATCCCTGGGTCTAAAAAGACAAATCTTCTTATCCGGTGTCTTAAAGGCTTTTAATCCCTCAAAAATAGCCTGCCCATAATGAAAAACCATAGCTGCAGGTGAAACAGAAAAATCAGCATAAGGCTCTATTCGTGAATCGTGCCACCCTTTATCCTCAGAATAATCCATGACAAACATGTGATCCGTAAATACCTGACCAAAACCCAGATCAGAATCCTTGGGTCTTGTTCTGTTCGTCTCAATAGTGGTGACTTTAATTTCCATTTTATCCTCCATAAATATAAATTTTTTATAGCCTACTATACTAAATTATTTATTTGCTTAAGACAAAGAAAAAAACAAAGAAATTAAAATAGAATATCCCCTGTTAATATCTTTTAACGCCAAAAACCGATAATTGCAACATGGCACAAGATTTTGAAATGGTTGTGATCTTGCTTTAAAAATCCTTTGGTTTTTCAAAGGATTATTGTATCCTGAGCAAAATCAGCATATAGAGTGTAATTATGGATATTAAAAAATATGAATTTGAAACGGGAATTTATCGGCCGCCCAGTGAAGGTGGAAGTGCATCCCTTCTTTTACGACTGACCCGCAACTGCCCCTGGAACCATTGTACCTTCTGTGCCATGTACAAATCAGAAAAATTTGAACTGCGCAAACCAGAAGAAATCATACATGATATCAATGTCATGCATGATATTTCTTTACAGCTAAAAGACCTTTCTTTAAAGCAAGGCTCAAAAAACAGTTTTACGACCCAAATTTTTTCTCAATTTATAAAAGACACACCTGAACTATATTTTCATTCAGGTATTTCCATGCTTTTTAACTGGTTGGCAGCAGGAGGAAAGACTGTTTTTTTACAGGATGCCGACAGTCTTATAATGAAAACAGATCACATGGTTAAAGTCTTAAAGCACTTAAAAAAAACATTTCCAACAATCCAGAGAATCACATCCTACAGTCGATCCAGAACCATTGTTAGAAAACCAGAAGCTGATCTTGAAAAAATTGCCAAAGCCGGTCTTGACAGGCTTCATATAGGGCTTGAAACAGGGGATGCAGCCCTGCTTAAGAAAATCAAGAAAGGTGCCACGCCAGAGGACCATGTCAAAGGCGGCCAAAAGGCTATGAATGCTGGTTTCCAGGTTTCAGAATATTGGATGCCGGCGCTGGGAGGAAAGACAATGTCTTACAACCATGCAAAAAATACGGCAGATATCCTTAATCAAATAAATCCCCACTACATCAGATCACGACCTTTTACCCCGCGACCCGGAACTATATTCTTTGAAAAAGCATCAAAAAACGAACTGGAACGCATGACCCCTAAAGAACAGCTTTTAGAGATCAAACAAACACTTGAAGCCCTGAATGTAACTTCCAGAATATGTTTTGATCATGCAGGAAATTTTTGGAAGAGATCCAATGGAAGGCTCCTTTTAAGCCAGAGTTACGAGGGCTATAAATTCCCGGAAGAAAAAAAAAGTTTACTTACATTAATTGAAAACAACTTAAGGGGGACGGATGAATAGAATTATTATTTTAACTCCTTTGGTCAATACTTTGGGTGCCGTGGCTATCTATTTTTATTTTACATTCATCCTGCGTTCCAGTGAAATTGCCACTGATATTCCGGAATATTTTTCTCCTCTTTTTACTGCAATCGGAACTGCACTGCTGTGTTTATTTGGCTTTTTACTTTTCCGCCGATCCTTGAAAAGTATGTTTGAAGTGGCATTTGATAAAATAAAGATCAATTCTTTTGACGAATCTGAAATTTACCATCTTCAACGGGAAGCGCTTAAGTTTCCAATGGTTGTTTCCATTATCTCATTTATGGTCTGGATACTTGCCGGTTTTATTTTTGGATTTTTAGAACCGTTGATCACAGCCAGAATTTTTAATGTTCAGACGCCTGATCTTATTTCCTGTATAAGACAATTTCTGGGAATCTGTCTTCTGGGCGGAGGGGTTACGTCTTTGATTTTGTATTTTGTTATGGAAAATGAATGGCGACCATATATCCATAGTTTTTTCCCGGGAGGACATTTAAACAGAGTAAAACACGTGTTCAAGCTTAGTGTGAGAAAGAGATTTTTAGTCGTATTCCTGGGTATAATCCTTATCCCATTACCCACAATGGGTATGACCATTTTTGCAAGTATCCGGGAAATGAATATGTCAGATGCCATAACAAGGAGTCAGATCATGGCTTCACTTGTTTGGGAATTGGGATTCATCGCTTTGGATTTAGTGGCAATTGTCATAACACTGGCATATTTTTTAACTAAAAGCATCCTGGTTCCACTCCTTGGTTTCAAGAAAGCCATAAAAAATATTGAAAACAATAATCTGGATACCCGGGTAAAAATTTTATCCAATGATGAGTTCGGAGATGTGGCAGAAGGATTCAATTCGATGATTAACAGCTTAAAGGAAAGCCAGAAGTTAAGAGAGTCTTTCGGCAAATATGTGAGCAAAGAAATCCGGGATGAAATAATTGCCGGCAATCCAACACTTGATGGTGAAATGAAAAGAGCAACTCTGTTATTTTCAGATCTGAGAAATTTTACAGGTCTTGTGGAAAAAAATCATCCCAAGCATGTCGTAAAGATTATAAATCAGTATTTTAATGAAATGACTTTAGCCATAAAAGAACACAAAGGTCTTATCCTTCAATATGTGGGAGATGAAATCGAAGCGGCTTTTGGTGCACCCATCGGATTTGACGACCACCCGGAAATGGCTGTAAAAGCAGCTCTTCAAATGAGGGACCGGCTTGCTTTATTAAATCAAAAACTTGAGCAGGATGGATTTGAGCCCCTGGCCCATGGTATCGGTATCCATTCGGGCGCCGTGCTTGCAGGCAATATAGGAAGCAAGGAGAGAATGTCATATGCATTGGTCGGGGATACGGTTAACTCTGCATCAAGAATTGAAGGGCTGACTAAAAGTTACGGATGCGATATTATTTTGAGCCAGACCACACACAATCTTTTAACCGGATCTTATAACACACAGCAGCTTGCTCCTGTTAAAGTTAAGGGCAAGTCGGATGAGCTTATCATATATAAGCTGTTATCATAGAAAAATAAGTAGTGTTTGGATAAAAAATATAATGGAGCTTAAAAATGCTATTTAAAGATGAAAATGAGTTTTCACTTTTCCCAAAATGTTTTTTTTTGGCCGCTATTATTTTTGTCAGTTTTTTTGCCGGCCATTTAATGTTTAATGATATAGAAGAGCTGTCTTCTTTCTTAAAACCATATGCAATAAACGGTGATTTTAAACGGCAGGTTGTTCTGATGTTTTGTTTAGTATTCTATGTTTCAAGATTGGTTGTAACCGTATTTGTTTTTCTAAAACGCAAAATGGCATGGAGTGAAATGATTTTTGTTTCAACACTGATGTCCTTTGCCTTATTTTCTTTTGTCAAAGTTGGCGGCAACTCCAATCAACCCATTGGTGGTTTGGATTATTTTAGCATACTATTATATCTGATCGGCTCATGGTTGAATACATTTTCTGAATACACAAGATATCTGTGGAAAAACCACGATGAAAATAAAGGGCACCTTTATACCAAGGGCTTGTTCAAATATAGCATGCATATCAATTATTTTGGCGATATCGTTCTTTTTATAGGTTTTGCTATGCTTACACGCCATTTGTCAATGGTTGTCATTCCCATTGTAATGGCTTTGAGCTTTGTTTTTTTTATTATCCCCAGACTCGATACATATCTGTCAGATAAATATGGTGAAGAGTTTAAAACCTATGCTGAAAAGACAAAAAAATTTATACCGGGCATTTACTAAACTTTCAATTTTCCCTTGAACCGGCAATACATATCATACGATGAATAACCAATAGGCATAGATATTAAAATGAACAGGATGAACCGGCCCTGGAAAATGGGAACGCTTGAAATTAAAAACGCTTTGGTGCGCAGTGCCACGGATGAAGGATTGTCAACACAAAAAGGGGCTCCAACTCAAAGGCTGATCAATACCCTTGTAGAGCTTGCAAAAGGAGGAGCAGGGCTGATCATAGCAGGCACAGCCTATATCAGTCGCGAGGGCAGATGGGGAGACACAGGCACTGGAATGGACAACAATTGCCTTATCAAACCTTTAAGTCAATTATGCAGTGCGGTTCAAAAGGCTGACGGGATTCTGGCAGCCCAGTTATTGCATTGTGGTTCCATTGTAAATCCAGACATTCTGCATGAAAAAAAATCTCTTTTCGGACCTTCTATGATGATTGATCCTGTGTGCGGCCTTCCTGTTCTGGAATTGAGCAAAGATCATATTTTAAAGATTGTGGATGATTATGCAAAGGCAGCATTAAGAGCAAAACAAGCCGGATTCCAGGCCGTTCAAATCCATGCGGGCCACGGTTATCTGATTAATCAATTTTTAAGTGCATCACGCAATTGGCGCAAAGATCAATACGGCGGATCACTTAAGAAGCGGTCCCTTTTTTTGTATCAGGTATATGAAGCCATCAGGGGGACTGTGGGTAGAAAATTCCCCGTATTTATCAAAATGAGCGCCTATGACGGATTTCCCGGAGGCGTTATACCAAGTGAGGCGGTCCAGGTTGCCTCGGATCTGGATACCATGGGAATCGATGCTATTGAGGTTAGCGCAGGCACCCCCGAGGGTGCTAAAAAAGGCGGGTGGGATCATATCATTCCAGCGCCTTTCAAGGAAGGTTCTTTGCTCAAGTATGCCCTGCAGATCAAAGAAAAAGTCAATTGCCCTGTTATCTCCGTAGAGGGGTGGCGGGATCCTTTAAAAATAGCACAAACCTTAGAAAAGATAGATGCCGTCTCAATGAGCCGACCCTTTATCAGAGAACCTGATTTAGCCAATAGATGGTTAAATGGAGATCTTTCCCCTGCTCTTTGCATATCCTGCAATAAATGTCTTGATCTAACATTGAAATCAGGATTGGGGTGTATTTTTCATAAACACAAAAAAAAGGAAACCGCTTAAACTCTATTTTATTTGCTGACGCAATTTCGCCCTTTGCCTTTAGCTCTATACAGGGCCTTATCCGCGAGTTTTAAAACCTGGTCCGGTGTTTTTGCCTTTTCATTTCTTTCAGCATAACCGATACTGATCGTGACTTTCACCTCACGATTATTCTTTGCCTTCTTTTTTTTATCTTTTGCCCGTCTTTCCTGTTTCCGCAGCATAAACGGATTGTCCGCAATATTTGCACGCAGCCGCTCAAGATGAACCTTAACTTCAGAGGCAGCCATACCAGAAAATACCACTGTAAACTCTTCACCGCCATAGCGGAAAGACTTTCCTCCACCCGTAACCGCCTTTAATTTATTACATAGAAGACGCAACACATCATCGCCTGCATCATGGCCATAGGTATCATTAAATTTTTTGAAATGATCCACATCCATCATGGCAATAGAATATTTACCTCCAAGCTTGTTTAATGTTTCATTTAAAGCCCTTCGACCGGGCAGATTGGTAAGCTCATCAAGATAAGCCATGCGGTATGATTCACTTACCAGCGTCAATAAAGGAAGTAACATAACAAAACTGAATAGAATCGCTATCGTTACAAGATCCTTTGCTGGAAATGTTATCGCGTATAGCACCAGAATCATGGCTGTGATAATAGCACTGCGAAAAGGATTAGCCCGGTATAGATAAGAAAGGCACACAATAAACAGACTAATCAAAATAGATAGTAAGGCGGTTTGTGAAAAAAACAGCAGTTTAACCTCTAACTCGGGGAAAAGTGCCATATTAATAATATGAACCCATTCAGGATTTTTAGTTTTAATCAACCAGACCAGGGAAATTAACTGAAAAGCAATAAAGGCAAACCGTGATAAACCCGTCAAAGTGGTGATCCCACGCTCTGAATAAAAAGAAATCACTGCAATATTCAGGGCAAGAAATATTACAATAGTGTTCAGAATCAGAGCATTATTGTTGCCACCTGTCACGGGCAACCAAAACAAATAAGCATAAACCAGTGAAAAAAGAATTGTACTAAAGATCACAAGACTGCGGTTGAACCTCATACCCATAATAAAAGAAATTAACATCAGCATAAAAGGTAATAACTCCAATACTGGTAGATATCGAGCAGATATCTGCGGGATCAGTCTTGTGGAAAAAATAGCAATACTAAGAAAAATTAAGTTAAAAAACAGACCAGCCAATATTCTTTTCATTACAAACAAAATCTCCAGAACAATTTTATAGAAAAAATATACTATCAGTCACAATTTGACCCATTTGCAATCCTGCTGTTTTTATACATCTTTTTTTGAACCACCCGGTTGAATTAACAGTTTCCATGGAAGCAGCATTCCTGTCCTTGCTTTGTACGCTTTCCATTCTGGATAGCGAGACATAGAGGCCTCTTTCATAACCATATTGACAAGAAAAATCCCTGACCACACCCAGGCCAGGATGACCCATGGAATCCAGTGATTTACAAGCAGCGCATAGGAACCATACAACATCATCTCGCCCAAGTAATTGGGGTGTCGAATATATTTGAGCATCCCTTCCTCAATCAATCCCTTATGATACTTGAGCGTATAATATTTTTGACAGTCAGACGCCATCATGATCACAACGCCGAGCGTATGCAGACTGATGCAAAACATCAGCATAAAGTTGGAAGGCTCAGAATGATCAGGGCCCAATACCCCTGAGATCAAGAGGAAAGGGAACAGCCAGTACGGACCCAGCACTAATATAAAGGCCATTACAGCCCCTCCAAAAGTGATTTTCTTTTCCCAGCTCGAGTCCGGGAATGCAAAATGTTTGATAAGCCAGCAAAAACCGTAGCTGCCGTGAAGTGCCATATAAACAAAGGCGACCGTAGAATAGTTATCATAGATCATCATCAGTAGTGCAACAAAGAAAAATGTACCGGCCTTCTGAAAATTTATAACCCAGGCAAATTTCAGTATCTTAGGTCCTCCCAGAAAATCCTGGGTAATATAGGGATTCAGGTCACTCATTGCCTTTGCCCATACCGAGGGTTTTTCATTTTTAAGCATTCCCATGGTCTGCTCCTTATATTTAAAA
>Ga0307989_1001330_pt1 | contig 13500 bp, 8 predicted proteins | sample EllFjometagen185_FD_203164 | JGI IMG/M metagenome (GOLD analysis project Ga0307989, IMG submission 203164) | Marine microbial communities from Ellis Fjord, Antarctic Ocean - #185 | ecosystem: Environmental > Aquatic > Marine > Unclassified | place: Southern Ocean | collected 2014-10-08
ACCCCCCCTCGCTTCGCCGTTTTGAAAACTAACTTTCCAAATTTTTTCTGCTTATTCCCACTCAGGTTTTGTGATAATTCAACAATCTCCGCGAGATGTTTTTCTTCGATTTTTTGTAAATCTCCGATTTCCGCCAAATAAATTTCGCGAATTACTTCGCGTTTCAGCGCAACCGGCAGAGAAGCAAACTCCGTCAGTTCCACACTTTTAACCTTCGCAAATCGTCGTAACCATTCTTTCGCAAGCATCGAGATCAAGTCCATATTTTCACGCGCTATTTTTGAAGTCCGCACAAGCGCAACTTCAAATTTGGGATTGAGCGCTTCAAGCTTAGGAAGAATCTCTTTACGCAAAAAATTTCGCGAATATTTCAGCTCAAGATTCGTCGGATCTTTTACAAATTTCAGATGATTTCGTTTCGCATAATTCTCAATCTTGCTTTTGGAAATCTGCAGCAAAGGCCTCCATTTATTTCCAGAAATCTCCTGCATCCCGCTCAACCCTTGCATCCCACTTCCGCGAATGAGATTCAAGAGAATCGTCTCAATCTGGTCTCCAGCATGGTGAGCCAGCGCCACGAGATCACATCTTTCTCGCTTCATAATTTTTTCCAAAAAAGCATATCTAGCATCCCTAGCCTGCGCTTCACTTGCTAAATTTTTTCTGGCTTTTTCACTGAAAAATTCCAAGTCATACTTTCCCGCCAGCTGCCTGACAAATTTTTCATGAGCATCTGCCTTTGTGTGAATCGCATGATTGAAACTAGCAACTACAATTTTTTCGATTTTTGGAATCTCCTTTCCTGTGAACTTAGCGAGCTTTTTTTTCACAAGCAGATTCAACAAAACCACCGAATCTATCCCCCCCGAAACTGCAAGTAAAATTTTCATTTGAGGAGATTCTGAATCTTAACTTTTTTGTGCTCAAAAAAAACAGAAATTAATTTTAAAATTTACAAAGGTTCAATTTTACAAATAAATCTTAAGACTCAAGTAAATTAGAACGATAATAGGCAAAAAAAAATGAACCACTTATTTGTAAAATATGCTTGAAAATTAAAATTTATTTGAAAATTATGAGACTTGAGCCTTTGAAAATTTAGGAGGCTAGTAATCTTTACTAGTGCTTTTATTTTTTCTAGCTCGACGCTGCATCCTGCGCACAACTCCGTAAATCACGAACAACAGTGGGATAACAGCAATATTTCCCCAGCGAATTAAATTTTTCACAGAAGTAGAAATTTCACTCAGCGGTCGATCATTCACCCCCTTCGATCGAATCGAAATTAGATCATCACCAATGGTAAATGAATCAAGCGCATTGAAGAAAAACAGCATGTTGTCAGCAGATAACTGCTCTATAAGCTCTGTCGCCAAAAAATCCGCATCACCCATAATCAGCACTTTTCCTTCACCCTCTTTCTGCGCCAACACTGCAAGCGGAAGAGGATCTTTTTTTACGCTAGAAATAGAAAGTTTTTGCTGTGGATCCAGATTAATCGGTAACACTTGATCATCGAGATCTTCTTCCTCTGACTCAATTAATCCTTCTTTCATCAGCCTATATCTCTCAGAGCTTCGTGCCAAAACCTCCACATTAACATTTTCCTGCTCCTGAATCTCCAGTGGCGAAGCCCATGGCAGTATGAGAGATTCCAGCTGTGCTGTAATTGGATTTTCTTTTGAAAGATCCTGAACCTTCGGCCAAAAATGGTAGGGGAGTGAGAATGAAAAAATGCCCTGCGAAAAACTGGCATTGGATTTTTTCGCATCCACAATCAGCGCCTCCGACACACTTACGCCGAAAGGTGATAGCAAATCAGAAAAATCAGTCGGCAAAAGTCCAACAGTCATACCCGCTCGAACGACAAAACGATCAAGCAAAACAACTACATTTCCTCCAGCAGAAATAAATTTATGAATTTTCACTAATTCTTCTTCCGGGAACTCTTCTTGTGGACCAGCGATAACGAGAGCGTCGACAGTGATGTCCTCTTCTTCCGCCAAATTTACCGGCTTCACAATAAAATTTCTTCCCAAAACATCCAGAAAAGGATAACTGTGTCCCACAGCCCCTTGCTGGCTCGCCAGCTGAAACTCCTCATGACCAGTGAGAAAACCGATCGTTTTATCTTCTAACGCGCTTACTTTTTTAATCGCCGAAGTGAAATCATATTCGAAATTATCCAAAGCGCTGATTACTGGCAAGGTATCCCATTTTTCATACTTCGAAAGTAAATCACCACTCTCTTCGGTTTCGACTTCAGCCTCAACTTCTTCTTTCCCTTTTTCTTTGAGCACCGCAAGACCAATGTAGGTTTTCAGAATTTGACGTTGATCTTTTGAAAAAATTTGCAATGAAAGTTCAGGAATCTTCAGTGCCTCAGCAAGTTTGCGAGCGTCATCATTGGCAGCTGGATCAGCGTAGCGAATGTCGAGCTTCCCACCAGCCAAAGCTGCATATTCATCCAAACGATCAACTAAATTTTGCTTAATCTTTACCACTTGCGAAGGAAGCTTTTTGGAAACAAAGACCTGAACAATAATCTTTTTGGGCAACTCTTTCACGACTCTTTTCGTCGTGTCTGAAAGTGTATAAATACCGCCTTCCGTAAAATCAAAGCGTGTAAAAACCTGCGCAGCAAGTAAGTTCAGTACCACGAGTATTGCCAAAACGGGAAGAATTGTGAGATATCGCTTCATTTAATTGCTGTTATTAAAAGTTATTAATATCAAGTTTGATAAACCTAAAATGAAAATTTTTTAAGGTTGAATATCTGAATGTTTTAATCCTAAGAGCCTGTTCAAAATCTTTTTCAAATATTTTATTTTTAAGTCAGAATCTTCTATTTTTTTACTCACCCTCTTGTCATTCCCGCGAAGGCGGGAATCCAAAAATTAGAAAGCAAGAGCATTGTTTTACGCTTGTTTTGTAAATGTTTTGCGGTAGATCTTAGGCAGGCTCTAAAATATCTGGGAAGTTAAAAATCCCTAAATTCATTTCTTCAGCTTAAGGGTTTGAACATTCAAATAAAGGAAAAAGAATATGAATGAAAAGTAGAAAAGTAAATCACGCGTGTCGATTACTCCTCGAATAATAGAATTGTAATGTTGCCCAAGTCCAAAAAATTCAAAGAGAGAGACCAAAAAGTTTGGAAGAGTGAAAGTAACAATCGTCTCTCCAATTATAAAAAAAGCGAAAGCAAGAATCACTGAAGTGATAAAAGCCACAATTTGATTCGACGTGATCGAGCTAAGAAATATTCCAATCGAAAGATAGCTGCCCCCCAGCAACAACGCACCGATGTAGGAAGTAGCGATAATTCCCCAGTCCAAATTCCCAAGAAAAGAAACTGAAATCGGCAACGAGAAAGTAGCCGCTAACGCAATCGCAAGAAAAATAAAGCTTGCCGCGAATTTCGCTGCTACCGCTTCAGGAATAGTGATCGAAGAGGTGAGGAGAGTTTCGATCGTGCCCTGACGATATTCCTCACTCCAAAGCCGCATCGTGAGAGCAGGTATGAGAAAAAGAAATACCCAAGGCAGCACACTGAAAAACCCACGTAAATCAGCTTGGCTCACAAGAAAAAATCCGCGGAAAAAAAGCCAAAACACAAAACCAATAAAAGTAACAAGAAAAATATACGCGATCGGAGAATTCCAATAAAGTCGGAGTTCTTTTTTTACGAGAGCGGAGAAACGAGGGTGGATCATCATTGTTGGTTCTTGGTTCTTGGTTTTTAATAATTTATGCCAATTTTTAAGGTCTCCTGCTTTCAAGCAGTTAATTCCTGAAAAACTCCTTCCATGTTTTGTTTTTCGGCGCTGATTTCTAGCACGTCCAGCTCAGCTTCAAACAGTGCTCGATTTATATCTGCACGAATGTCTTCTTCTGTGAGAATGTGAAAAACAATATTTTCTGAAGAAGGATGTTCTTCGTGGGAAATCTCCTTCACATTTTCTAATTTCCCAAGCGCAGCCTGCGCAGCTGGGAAAGAACCTTTTACCACCACTCGAATTTTCTGTTGCGAACCTTCTTTTTTCATCAGCTCCGCAGGAGTGCCTTCCGCGATTATTTCTCCGTGATGAATGAGCACCACCTGATCACAAATCGCCTCCACCTCTTGCATAATGTGGGTGCTAAGAATCACCACCTTTTCTTTGCCAAGTAATTTGATCAACTGACGAATTTCAATAATTTGATTCGGATCAAGCCCAGTCGTGGGTTCATCGAGAATCAAGATTGAAGGATCGTGAATCAGCGCTTGCGCCAAACCAACTCTCTGCCGAAAACCCTTCGAAAGCTCGGAAATATTGTGGTGCAGATGTTCTGTGAGCATCGTGTCTTTCGCCACGCGCTGAATGGCTTTCTTCTTTTCGCTGCCCGACAAACCGTGTGTCTCTGCGACAAAATCGAGGTGTTCATTTACGCTGAGCTCGAGATAGAGTGGGGCGCTCTCTGGTAAATAACCAATTTTGTTTTGAATTTCTTCTAAGTTTTCATGAATATTTAAATCATCAATTTCTACTGTTCCTGCAGTTTCTGAGAGAAAACCAGTGATAATGCGCATTGTGGTAGTTTTGCCAGCACCATTGGGTCCGAGCAAAGCGAGAATTTTGCCCTGCCTTGCTTCGAAACTAATTCCTTTCAACGCCTCGAATTCTCCATAGCTTTTAGCGAGATCTTGTACTTTTATGTTGACCATTAATTAGTTGGTAGTTGGTAGTTTGTAATAATAAAATTTTCTTGAAACCCAAGCGTCAAGCTTGATGAAAAGTATTTTATAAACTTGAGAAGAAAATGCAACAAAACAACATGTTAAAATACCCCGCATGCAGATCACTAGAGAACTCATCTCGCACATCGCGAAACTAGCTCGCATTAATTTGAGCGAAGAAGAAAGTGAAAAATTTACGACGCAAATGGGGGATATCGTTAGTTTTGTCGAGAAATTAAACGAAGTCGACACCACCGGAATCCCCGAGACAAATCAAGTCAATGGCATGAAAAATGTTCTGCGCGAAGACAAAATTGAGGCTTTCGGAAAAATGCCAGAACTAATCAAGTGCTCCAATCACCCCATCGAAAATAATCAAATTAAAGTAAGAAAGAGCATTTAAATTCGCGATCACTAAAAATAAATCTATTTTTTAAAAAATTGAGAAGTTAGAACACTAAAAATTGTTTCAAAATTCAAAATTTAAAATTAGGAACAAAAATATTTTCTTAACACTAAAACACCACCTCTCTACTTTATTATTTTATCCTGAATCCAACCTCCCTAAATCTCGTTGAAACCAAAAAACTTCTCACTGAAAAAAAAGTATCAGAACAAGAAGTTGCTGAAGCTTATTTGGCAAGAATCAAAGAAATTGACCCAAAAATTGAGAGCTATCTTTTCGTGAATAACGACATTCAAAGTCTGGAATCCAAAACCCAAAGTCCAATCTCCGGAATCCCCATCGCCCACAAAGACGTCTTCAACACCGATGGAATACCCACAACAGCAGCCAGCAAAATTCTCGAGAACTACACACCATCATTCGACGCCACCTCTGTCGCGAAACTAAAAGAGGCTGGAAGTGTGATTCTCGGAAAAGTGAACACTGACGAATTCACCATGGGCGCCTCAACTGAAACTTCTGCCTTCAAAAAAACTAAAAACCCTTGGGATTTGAGCAGAGTTCCAGGCGGCTCCAGCGGAGGCTCAGCCGCAGCAGTCGCAGCAGATCTCTGCTGTTTTGCCACAGCCACCGACACAGGCGGCTCCATTCGACAGCCAGCTAGCTTTTGTGGAGTAACCGGACTGAAACCAACTTACGGAAGAATCTCGCGCTACGGCGTGATCTCCATGGCCTCCAGCCTCGATACGATCGGAGTAATCACAAAAACTGTCCAAGACGCTGCCATAGCTTTGGAAGTAATGGCGGGTCAAGACACAAAAGATGCCACCAGCAGCGACACAAAAATCGAGAAATATTCTGAAAATTTACGAACAGATTTGAAAGGTTTGAGGATAGGAATCGCTCAGGAATATTTCAGTGAAGGTCTGGATGCTGGCGTGGAAAAAATAATCCGAGAGGGGATCGAACAGTTAAAAAAACTAGGAGCGGAAATAGTCGAAATTTCTCTGCCTCACACCGAATACGCAGTGCCGACTTATTATGTCGTGGCCTCCTCAGAAATCTCAGCAAATATGGCCAGATTTGATGGAATTCGTTACGGACCGACTGTGAAAAATGAGGATGTAAAAGATTTAACCGAGCTTTATTTTGAAAATCGAACTCGTGGTTTTGGAGATGAAGTCAAGCGCAGAATCATGCTTGGAGCTTTCACACTAAGCGCAGGATATGCTGACAAGTTTTACAAAAAAGCCCTGCAAATTCGAACTCTAATTAAACGTGATTTTGACCAAGCTTTTGAAAAAGTTGACCTGATCGTAAGCCCAACAGCCCCAAGCACAGCTTTTAAGTTTGGAGAAAAAAGCGAAGATCCTGTCTCAATGTATCTCACAGACATCTTCACCGCACCAGCCTCCCTCGCAGGAATTCCGGGCATCTCGATACCAGCAGGATTTTCAGAAAAACTACCAGTCGGAATGCAACTGCTCGCCAATCAATTCGAAGAATCAAAACTCCTCGGAGCAGCACACGCTTTTCAACACTCCACTGATTTTCATTTGAAGAAAGCCTTGTAGCGCTCACCTAAAACCTGCAGATTATTTGAAACTCTCTGTCGCTTAAATTTTCAAAGTTTCAAGTCTCGTAATTTTCAAATAAACTCTAATTTTCAAATTTATTCTGCACGTAAATAATCCAACATATTTCTACTTTTTTTATCACAATCTAATCTACTTGAATCTTGAAATTTATTTGTAAAGCTTGTTCTCGTGAAAATGGGAATTGAGCCTTTGTAAATTTGAAAATTAATTCCTGTGTCATCAGCACGAATCTGAATAATAGTTATTTTTATTTCAAATAGAAAATTCTTAAATTAATAAAAACTGCCTCCAATCAAATTCACAGCCGAAGTCATCAAACACAGAGATCTAAACTCCGATGTTTTTGAGAAAACTTTTCAAGTTCTAGAGCCAGCGAATTTCGAATATCGGGTTGGAAATTACGCCAGCGTAAAAGTCGAAGACGGCAAAAAACCACCCGTTTACCGCGCCTACACCTTCGCCTCCGCACCAAACTCTGAGAAAACTTTTCAGCTTGTCGTGAAACTTTTTCGTAATGAAGCAGATGAAGAGGGGAGGGGGAGTGGATTTTTGAAAAACTTAAAAATCGGAGATCAAGCAGAATTTTTTGGACCAGCAGGAGAGGGAAGCTTCGTTCCGAAAGGAGGAGCAAATGATCCGCTCTTTCTATTTGGAACAGGGACGGGGATAGCTCCGTTGAAAGCCCTCACCGAAAAACTCACACAAGAAAAATCTCCACGACCAATCACACTTTTCCTCGGAGTGAGCCACTTTGAAGATATTTTTTACGTGGAGGAATTTGAAAAAATTAAACAAGAAAATCCAAATTTTGATTTCAAAATCGGAGTTTCACGCCCCAAGGAAAATTACACAGGGCTGAAGGGGAGACTGCCAGATGTCCTTGAAAATACAGAAATCCCTCAAAATGTAGAAGTAATGGTCTGCGGCAGTGTAATCTCAGTAAAAGGAATAAAGACAAAACTCCTAGAACTAGGGGTTGCGGAAGAGCGAATTGACGCGGAGGGGTTTGGGGATGTCTAATATCAGGAGTCAGGAGTCAGGTGTCAGGAATCGGGAGTCAGGGAACACCGTTAACTCACCACTTTAATGGTGGACTTTCTTCCATCCCGTTAACCCACCACTTTAATGGTGGACTTTCTTCCATCCCGTTAACTCACCACTTTAATGGTGGACTTTCTTCCATCCCATTAACCCACCACTTTAGTGGTGGAACTTTCTGCGATGAACAAAAACAAGAAATCCTGAAATAAGTAAAGCTAAGAAACTGGTGCCGATTGCAATGTTTTTTCTTGAGAAAATCTCAAAGCTTGAAGCAGCAGGTTTTAGGTTTTCGTTTTCTTTAATTTCAAATTCGACAGATCGAGCAGGGGAGCGCGTGCCATCTGCAAGCTCGACGTAAGTAATGAGAGTGTGCTCGCCAGCCGCCAGTGGCTGTGGCGGACGAATCACAAAATCACCAAACGAGTTATCAGCAATAACTGCAGTCGAAGCGATTCGACCTTCGCTTACAAAAACTCCGATCACGCGACCCTCATAAAAAGTATTGCCGAAAAAAGCCGGCTGATTTTCTGTAAAGATCCGTGTTTTACCTGTGTGAATTTTTGGTGGCAGAAGAATGAAATCAAGATTGATCTCAACTTTTTGCGAAGCAATTTCAGCCACCTCGTTTTTTAATTTGAGCTCATAGCTTCCAGCGGGAAGAACGACCTCTGGAAGAAGCAACCATTTTCCATCCGCATTAGCAGTCGTTTTACCGAGAAGAATGCTTTCACCATTCGCATTTACCGCCACGACTTTTAAATCTTCCCCAGCATCTGACACACCGCGAAGCAGTGGGCGAGGATCCTCAATTCTTTTCGCCAAATTAACGAAGCCAGCTGAATTCGCAAAATCAACTTTCTTCATCAAGTCACTGCCAAAATCCAAAAATTCTTCTCCGTCAGATTTTTTATCGCCATCAGAATCAGCAAGAAACGGGTTGCTGCCGATTACGATTTCGAGAGCATCTGAAATTCCATCACCATCGGAATCACGCATTCCAAGTGAGAGCTGATCAACACGAATTTTTTCGCCAGATCGCAAAAATGAAACTGTGTTTGGATCCAAATATTTTTGAACTAACTCAATTTCTCCATCTGAAATTTTTGCAAAAATCGAATTGATTTCTGTGAGCGTGAAAAAGTCGTCAAGCGTAAAGTCATTCTCTGCAAGCTCTTCTGCGAGCTTTAAAAATTTTCGCATGGAAAGTTCAGCCTTGCTTGTCTCTTTTTGAATTTTTTGTGCAATTCCCAAAACTAAATTTAGTTCTTTAATTTCCTCTGCTGTCGGAACATCTGCGCTAGGAAAAATAGCAGGGCTACTCTTTGCGAGAATTTCTTCATGTTTTGTCGCGACACCCCACGTGAAAAGACTCTTCAGCTTTGCAGAAATTTTTGCCTGAATCTTCGAAAGAACTTCACTTTGTTTTTTTTGCATGTCTGCAAGTTCTGCTGAATTTGCAGGAAAGCGCGTAACGACCGCTCCTGCGAATTGTCTTTCATTCACCTCATTTGAGAACTCCAGTAAAATTTTCTGTGCTCCAAAATCCGTAAGTGGAACCTCGATTTCCTCACCAGAATAATCCTGCCACTCGTTTTCTTTCGCATCGAGAACGCTTGCGACAAGTCGCATTTTCGTTGCGCCCTTTGCATTTGGTCGCACATTCACAGAATCTCTGCTCGTGAGATATCTTCCTTCGACGAGCTGAGCGGGGTAGAGAACTGTAATTTCCGCATTTTGAATTTTACTAATCGTGAAATTACTTGCGACTGGCTGTGGATTAATCGCGACAAGACCCGCACGATCAATCAGCATTCCGATAATTGAAATAATTTCTAAATCCTCAAAAGAATCAGCTTTTGCAAGCACAAGCTTTGCGCCGATTTCAGCAGTTGCTGATTTGATTGTGGGAATTTCTAAAATTTCCCCAGAAGCAAAATAAACTATGAATGAGTCAGGAGTTGTGATCTCTTCTGAGAATTTGAATTTCAAATCAATCTCATTGCTTTTTTCAAATCCTGCTGTCTTTTCCACCAAAACTTCCGCAAGTTGCGGAGCTGTTTTGTCGTAATTAATCACAAAAACAGATTCTTCACTGCGCTTGCCTTTTTCGTCTTCTGCCGAAATGTGGAAATAACTTTCACCTTCGTTTATCCGAATCTTGTCGAGGTAAAAATTTTCTGTGAATTCCGTATCTTTTGAAATTTCCAAAAGAGAGGTGGCCGAGGAGTTGTCATCAAGAACGTAATGAAACTTCTCTCCATTTCCGCTCCACGCGAAACTCACTCGATTATCATTCCCAATATCGACAGAAGAAAACCATTCACCCGATGTGAAATCAGCACGATTTTCGGCATCTGCCCCAATCGCAATTCGTTTAATTTCAGCGGGCTTAACAAAATCTTCTTTGTCGATAACCGTGAAGAGAGTCATGTGGTCTACCCAGATCGAAACAGTCTCACCATCTTCGCTCAATTCTCCGCCTGCTGTCTCGCTAACCGCATCCATCGTCATTATCCAATCTCCTATTTTTTCATCAAAGTGATAAATTTTTGGATCATTTTTATTTTTAACGAAAAGGGTTAACTTAATCGGTCGATCAAATTCGATGTCTCCGCTCGAACTTCCGACAAAAAACACCTCATTGTTTATCGCTTTTTCTGAAGACTTTGGCGGATTTTTCACAATCTCTGGGGCATAAATCACCCCTTCATAATTGCTCTCGCTACTGCTGACTTTTGTTTCAGCTGAAATCTCAACGATCGCCGTAGCCGAATTTATGAGACTTGCTGCTTTTATTTCATCTTTATTTTCAGTCTTGCTTGTAAGTGTCATTGTACTTTCCGAAGCTTCATCAGTACTTGTAATAAGTCGAACCTTTATCGGAATTTCTCCGCCATTAATTGGAAGAATTGGTTTATCCGTAATAATCTCAACTATTTGAACTTCTTCGGCAGAGACTTCTATCTCATCTGTATTTTCCGTCGCAATCTCATCGTCACTTTTGTTGGAATAATCCTCTAAGCGCTCTACCTCAATCACTCTTACTTCAAGATCATCAGAATATTCTTTTTCAACTTGAGCGCTCACAGTTACCTGACTGTCTTGAACTTCGAAATCACGAAAACTCTTCCAAAATCCATTTTCATCAGCATAACCAACTTCAATAACACTATTGTCGGAGGCATTTTCGCTCAGTTCTGATTTTGGAATATCCAATGTGGTCGTGACGAGCACAGTGTCTGATTCTGTTTCAGTGGATTCTGTTGCTGTAATTCCTGCTTCGTTGCCAACTGCTGATTCCGCGACATCCTCATTCTCATTCTCGCTTTCGGCTGAAGCATGAGGAATCGTATCAACGACAGCTTCAGCTTCGTAAATCGTAGAATCTGAAATAATCGTTGATTCATAACCAGAGCTATTCGCAACCTTGGCTTGAATTGTTTTCAACCCCTCGTCATTATCACAACCCGCTCCACTCAAAATATTAAAATCAGAGTCACTGCCATTATTGAGCTTCTTGCCGATCGGAAAAACAATCCAATTACTCCATGTTGTTCCACCGTTACAACTTAGGGAAATTTTCTTTGCTTCATTGCGCGCTTCAACTTCGATCACAGGTGTGGAGTCACTCGTTTTTCCAGCTGTGTCATTAATTAAAAATTTAGAAAATTCTGGATAACTAACGCTAACGTGATATTGTGAAGACGACTGAGCACCGATACCGATATTTTTATTGTAGCCAAGTGATCTCGCTTCTCCCGGAGTGGAAAGAGTGAGCACTACCGCCTTACCATTCGCGACAATACTTCCTCCATTTAAAGACAAGGCATTCGTAGCGCTGTAATCTAGATCTGCGACTGCATCTTCACTTCCCACTTCGTAATTAAAGGTGAGCGTGGAAGATCCACTCCCACTTGTATAATTAGCTGTTCCGCCAGAATTCAAAGTGAGCTTCGGTGTTCCGCTCACTGTCGCTGTTCCCGAAAAAGTAACCTGAATCGGAATTATGGTTTCCTCCAAATAATAAGCATCTGTTTTTGAACTTGTGACATTTGTCACGACTGGAAATATGTTAATCGTAACTGAGATAATATTTGCCACACCTGCTTTTGCAATTCCAGTATCCAAAACATCATCTCCATTGCTCGTGTCGAAAGTGAGGATGCTGACGGAATATTCACCTTCGGTTGCTGGATTTGTGATTTTGCCAGCAGCAACGCTGATCACCACATTTCCTGCATTGAAGTTTGTCGTGAGGGCGAGAGTGATTGTTTTGCCTGAATTTGAATAACTGGCTGTCGCACTTGGTCCTGTTGTCACGCTTACGTTGTCTGCTGAGCTTAGGTTTAACGTAAAATCGGAGAAATAAAGTTGAATCTTGTCTCCTATCACGAGGTTGGTTTTCGTAGTGAAGGCGATGGAATGCGAGCTGGTTACTCCTTTTGTGGAGGTTCCTAGGGTGTCTGTGCCGGTAACGAGTGAGAGCGCGGCGGCTTCTACTTCTGGCAGCTGAATCACCAAAAGCGCTACCACGAGAACACTCGCACAGATTTTTCGGAATCTCATGAGAATTTTTTTCAAATGTTTTTTTATTCAAAAATCCGTTTATTTTAGCAGAAAGTGGGACTAAAAGCAATCGAAATACATGAAAAAAACCGCCAATTGCTTGACGGTTTTTTGGGGAATGGGGGTTGTTTAACCCTGTTCTTTGTCGCCGTATTTGTCGCTGAATAAATACTTCAGCACTGCGACGGGATTATTAAAAAACCCAAGTGGCTTAAAAACCATTTATTTTATCAAAGACTTGATTTTTAAATTTAAAAAATAGGGGAGTCGTAGCCATCGTCACCGTGAAGAGGCATTGTGGGATAAATTTCGAATTTCACGGAGACAAGCTTTAAAACAATTCTTAAGTCCGAATGATTAAATGTTTTAAAGTCAAAAACAGGGGATTCGCGCCACCGTAGAGACGCATTGCAATGCGTCTCTACTCGATCATTTCAGATCCCACCTACTACATTTATTGCGCAAATACGCACTAACTGTAGTAAATGTTTTTGTCTTTTTGTTTGTCATCGTCCTAATCTACTTGAAACTTGAAATTTATTTGGAAATTGAACCTTTGTAAATTTGAAAATTAATTCCGAATTTTGTTACATTTTTGTTACATTTAAGACGCATTTGCGCACTAACTGTTAACAATCGCAAAACACCCCGAGCAGGGGAAACAGACATTGTTAATCACACACAATGTATCTTGTGTGAGGTTAAATTGAAATAACCTTCGATGTTCGATGAAAGCCAGCTAAACCAACAAAACAGCAAGTAATCCGCTTCCCAGTATCACAGCGAAAGCAACCCCCACCTGCTGAAAAACTTTCCGACTTCCGAAAAAATAAACAATCGAAAGCTTCACAAAAGTATTCACCATCACCGCCAGCGTAATCCCCTTCACCGCAGTCTCGGCCAAAATCTCCCCTCCCCTCGCCAAATTCGAAAGTGAAATCGTGATCGCATCCACATCCGCCAAACCACTCACCGCCGCCGCCGCAAAGATGCCACTGCTGCCAAAAAACTTATTGGCGAGATCGGAAACTACGAGGATAAAGACGTAAAAAATCCCAAACTTCAGCGCGGGAATAATCCTAAATGGGCTCGAAAGATCGAGATCTTGAGACTTTTTCTGCTGCTCCGTTTTTGAACTTTTCCACCACAAAAACCCCAAAATTATTCCACTC
>Ga0307989_1001331_pt1 | contig 13499 bp, 10 predicted proteins | sample EllFjometagen185_FD_203164 | JGI IMG/M metagenome (GOLD analysis project Ga0307989, IMG submission 203164) | Marine microbial communities from Ellis Fjord, Antarctic Ocean - #185 | ecosystem: Environmental > Aquatic > Marine > Unclassified | place: Southern Ocean | collected 2014-10-08
TTTCTTAAATCGATCCATATCGTAAATACATTGTGTTTGGATAAAATCGGCACCGGCATTGGCTTTTTTCCCCAAACGTGTGGGTCTATATTTTATTGGTCCACCAAAAGGATTAGCCGCTGCACCGATAAAAACTTTCGGCTCCATAAAAGGTCCTTTTTTAGTGCTTTTAATATCATCTCCACAGGCAAACTGCTTTTCATCGCGCATTTTTCTTAACATTTCAACTAATTGGATGGAATCAATATCATGAACATTTTTAGCCGTGGGATGATTACCAAATTGTTGATGATCACCGCTTAAACATAAAATATTCTTTAAGCCCAAAGCATAAGCACCCAAAACATCTGCTTGAATTGCTAGTCGGTTTCGATCGCGACAAGTTATTTGAATGACAGGTTCTAATCCACATTCCATGGCTATTAATCCGGCACCGATAGACGACATTCTAACAATTGCCGTTTGGTTATCTGTAATATTCACAGCGTCAACAAAGCCTTTTAAATGTTCTGCTTTGGCTTTAACATTTTCTTTATCTGCACTTTTTGGTGGCCCTAATTCGCCGGTAAAAACGAATTCTCCGGCCTGAAGTAACTTCTCAAGATTGCTTCCTGATTTCATAATTTTTTTATGATAGAGTTAGATCTTCCCTTTTAACGGTTCTAGGCCCGCCATCACGATTGGTTGACCAGTCTTTAAGAGCTTGATTTTCTTCCAGTTCTGATAAACGACCTAGCTTTTCCATCCTGTCATAAATCAGTTGCCAGATACAGTCGATATTTTCAGGATCAACTTCGCATTTTCCATCAGCAGATCCGCCACAGGGGCCATTCATGATGCTTTTCGAACATCTGGCAATCGGGCAAAGTCCACCAAAATTATGAATGATGCATTGACCACAACCCGCACACCGTTCAGACCAGATGCCCTGTTCTGTATTGGCTCCAAAAAACTTGGTGTTTAAGGCAGGATAAATGATGATGTCATTATAAATTTCAACGGAATACTGAACCCCTACGCCGCAAGCCAGTGAAATAACAGCATCAGCTTCTTTAATTTTTTTTGTAGTTTCCTCGTCAAAAAACTCCCGATCACATTGGCGCTTGATCGTGTGTTCTTCTATTGTTACCTCATCTCCTTTCGCTTTGGCTGCAATTCGAATTTGAGAGGCTAATACCCCCACCTCCTTTTCACCTCCGGCCATGCAAACCGTTACGCAGGTTCCACAGCCGAGCAGTAAAATTTTATTATGATTTTTTGTGAATTCATAAACTTCATTAAACGGCTTGCCTTCTGCTATTATCATCCGAATTTTTCTCCCGGGTTAGTTCTTCATGGTTAATTTTCTTGATTATTTCAGTAAACTCTGTTGCTCTTTGAGCGAATAATGGTCCTTGGGATGCTGCTATATGATACATTACTAATCGGTCGGGATTTACTCCTGTTTCAGCCAGGAGTGTTTTAGCATACACTACTCTTTTTATGGCCCGAATATTTCCCTGAATAAAATGACAACCCCCTTCCTCACATCCAGCTACCATGACGCCATCCGCATCGAACTCAAAAGCTTTTAATAACATATTAACATCGACCTTTCCTGTGCAGGGCAGTCTGACAATCCTGCAATTTGTCGGATACTGCTTGCGCATGGTTCCTGCTAGATCGGCGGCAGTGAAGGCGCAATAATGACAACAAAATGCAACAATAATCGGTTCCTTACTCATATTTAATCCAATTCATTTTTTAAGATTTCTGGTTCTTTCAAAATGCTAAAAAATAGTGCTTTCTCCTGAATATCAGTAAATGTCCTGAGTTGAATCGCTTTGGCCGGGCAGGCAGATGTACAGTTACCGCATCCCTGACATTTAATGGCTTCAATTTCTGCCACACCTTCTGCGTTAATGAAGGGAGCTTCATAGACACATTCCCTAAGGCAGGTCAAACAGGAAGCACATTTTTCAGGATCGACCACCGAGATCAAACCACCAACTTCTAATGTATCTTTAGACAATATGCATGAAACCCTTCCGGCGACAGCCAGTGCCTGTACAACATTTTCCTCAGTAAATTTTGGTGAATGGGCCAATCCACAAACAAAAACACCTTCATTGGCGAAATCAACAGGGCGTAGTTTGACATGGGCTTCCATGAAAAAACCATCTTCATTGATAGGGACTTTCAGTAACTCACCAATGCGTTCATTGTTTTCACTTTCCGGTATAATCGCCGGGCTTAAGATTAGCTTGTTTGCTGGCAGTGTTAGCTCTTTACCTAACACTGTATTATGTACTTTAATCTCCAAAGCGCCATTTTTTTCTGAAACATCAGGATATTGATCATCGGGAAAATGAATAAAACGAATCCCTTTTTCTCTGGCCTTTCGATAATAAACTTCTTTGTAGGCATAGGTTCGAATTTCCCGGTAGAGGATAGAAACTATTGTTTCAGGATGTTGCTCCTTAATGGCCAATGCATTTTTAATTGCTTCACTACAACAAGTCCGTGAACAATAGGTTCGGGTATCGTTTCGGCTGCCAACACATTGAATCATGACCACATTTTTGGCGATGAAATTATCCTTCAGATTTACTTCTAACTCCCGTTGGGTCATCACATTGTCATTTTGACCATACAAAAATTCACTTGGCTGAGATTGACTGGCTCCGGTCGCAACAATAATAGCCCCATGTTTAATTTCTGTAGTGGCAGTTCCTTTAATGGTGGAGGTAAAGTTACCCAGGAATCCATTAACACTATCAATTGTTGAATTGAGAAAGACGGTAATATTATCTTCTAATTCCACTTCTTTAATGGCATCACTAAGTCTTACCTGCAGGTTGTCACCCTCCAAACTCCTATCGATATGAATTAATTCGCCACCCAGGTAATCATTTCTTTCTACTAAAAAGACTTCAATACCTTGTTTGGCCAGTGAAATTGACGTCGTCATTCCGGTTAGGCCACCACCGATAACCAGGGCTGCTTTTGTGATACCAACTGTTTTGAAATGGATGGGTTCTAATAGGTGGGATTTTCCAATACTCCCTCTAATTAAATCTATGGCTTTTTCGGTGGCTTTTTCAGGTTCTTGTTGGTGTACCCAGGAACACTGTTCCCGAATATCTGCCATTTCAAATAGATACTTATTTAAGCCCGCTTCCCTAAGGGTTTCCTGAAATAGTGATTCATGGGTTCTGGGGGTACAGGAAGCGACAATCAAGCGGTTCAGCTTTTTTTCAATGATTGTTTCCTTTATTATTTTCTGGGAATCCTGTGAGCAGGTGTATAAAGTGTCTTCAGCATGCACGACTCCGGGTATTTTTTTGACATAATCAACCACAGATTTAACATCAATGACAGCGGCGATATTAATACCGCAATGGCAAACAAATACACCGATTCGGGGCTCTTCATCTGAAATATCTTTTTCTACCGGATACTCCCTGACTTCGATTTCAGTACCACGGGCGTCGTTTAATAGTTGCCCACATAAAGCTGCCGCGGCACTACTTTGCATAACCGTTTCCGGGATGTCCTTCGGTCCGTTGACAGCACCACTGAGAAAAATTCCTTCTCTGCCGGATAAAAGCGGATATGCGGGCTGGGTGCCTGCAAATCCAAATTGATTACATTGAACACCAACTAATTCTGCCGTTTCTTTGATAGAAGGGTTGGCCACTAAACCTACTGATAAAACCACCAGGTCAAATTCATCAGAAACAATCCTATTATTACTTTCGACGTCATTATAGCGTAAAATTAGATTTTCATTTTCCGGATTTTCTTTAATTGAGGAAACCTGGCTACGGATATAATGTGTCCCATGTTCATTTTTAGCCCGATTATAAAAGCCTTCAAACCCTTTTCCAAAAGCACGCATATCGATAAAAAAGATCGTACAATCAGTATCGCTTTCGTGTTCTTTGGCAATAATGGATTGCTTGGTAGCATACATACAACAAACAGAGGAACAATAGTCATTTCCCACGGTGACATCACGGGAGCCGATACACTGAATCCAGGCAATTTTTTTGGGAGCTTTACCATCCCCAGGTCGTTTGATATCTCCTGAATAGGGTCCTGAGGCACTGAGAATTCTTTCAAACTGCAAACTGGTGATTACATTTTTATATCGTCCAAAACCATATTCAGGTTTTAAACTCGCATCAAAAGGTTCAAACCCATTGGCAAGAATAATTGCCCCGACGTTCAAATCGATGAGTTCATCTTTTGAATCATGATTAATGGCTTGCGCCTTACATGCTCTGACACACTCATAGCATTCGGAACAAATGGCACAATTTAAACAGCGACTGGCTTCTTTGATAGCCATATCTGCTGTAAAACCCGTTTCCATTTCTATAAAGGAGGTTTTACGGGTAGCGGCATCAAGCGTTGGCATTACATGACGGGGAATTCCAGCTGGATATGTATTTTTAGGTATTTCGGCAAACTCTCTTGTTTGTTCAATGGGTTCCCGATCTTCTCTAAGGTCTAGCCCCCGTAAATAACGATGAATTGAATCAGAAGCCCGGTGACCCTGAGCGACAGCCACAACGAGAGATTTTGGTCCCGTTACGTTATCCCCACCAGCAAATATACCTTTGACGGTGGTTTCTAAGGTTAGGGGATCAGTATCAATGACACCATTTTTAGTTCTGATATCATCACTTAGAAATGAAAAATCGCTCATTTGACCAACGGACAGAAGAATCGTACTGGCTTCGAATGTTTTCTTAATTCCTTTATCGAAAGACGGGCTGAATTTCTCCAGCTCATCGAAGACCGATATACATTTAATGGTTTCGATTCCGGTAACACCATTGCTATCGGAAATAATTTTAGAAGGTCCCCAGGAAGGGTGGATTTTGACGCCTTCTTCCAGAGCTTCAACGATTTCCCATTCATGGGCCGGCATTTCTTCTCTCGATTCCAGGCAGATGACATTTACTTCACTACCCGGTTCCATGATACGAATGGCAGAGCGAGCAACGTCGATAGCAACATTACCACCGCCGATAACCACGATCTTTTTACCAATATCTGGTTTTCGCCCTTCATTGGTTTCCTTGAGAAAAGGAATACTTTCCAGAACACCTTTTGCATCAATGCCCTCCAGCGGTATTTTTTTGGTGAAAGGGGCACCGGTGGCAAACATAATGGTTTGATAACCTTGCTTTTCTAAATCTTCAAAATTGAAATCAACGCCAAATCTTGTTCCCAACTCAACCTTGATGCCCTTTTTTACAATTAGATCCAGTTCAAATTCCAGGAAATCACGTGCTAATCGATAAGCAGGAATGCCATAAGTCATCATGCCACCCAGTTTTTCATTGGCATCGAAAACGGTGACAGGATATCCTTTAATGGCCAAATCATAAGCACAGGTTAGACCCGCCGGCCCGCCACCGATAATGGCTACTTTTTCCTGGTAGTCCATTTTTATTTCAATCGGTTTTTCATCCGGAGGTCTCTCTACAGATTCTCCTTTTTGAATCATCTCCCATTCATAATCGGCCACAAAGCGTTTTAAATTTCGAATGGATACCGGTTCGTCAATTTTACCTCTGTTACAAACATCTTCACAGGGATGAAAACAAATTCGGCCGCAAATCGAAGCAAATGGCATTCGTTCCCGAACCACGTCCAGGGCCTTAAGAAATTTTCCTTTTGAAATGAGTGCAACATAACCATGAGAATTTGTTCCGGCAGGGCAAGTCGCTTTGCAGGGAGAGGGAAGCTTGTTTTTATTAATAGTGAAAACATTAGGGATAGCCTGAGGGTAAAGCCTGTAAATAGCCTGGTGTTCTGCTAATTCACCATTGAAAACATCAGCAAGACTGACAGGACACGCCCGTTCACAATCACCACAACCATTACATTTTTCTTCATCAACAAATCGCGCTCGTCTGTTAATTGTTACTCGGTAATTGCCTGCCTGACCTTCCACATTTTTTAAATCTGAATACGAAAGTATATCTATATTCAGATGGCGTCCTACTTCAACGAGTTTTGGCGATATCATGCACATGGCACAATCATTGGTTGGAAATGTCTTATCCAGGCGAGCCATATTCCCGCCAATGGAAGGTTGCTTTTCAACCAGGAAAACCTTAAATCCGGCGTTTGCACAGTCCAGAGAAGCTTGCATACCGGCTATTCCACTACCTACGACGAGTACCGATCCGATTTTTTTATTTTTGTCACTCATAATTATATTTGAAGTGCCGGCATAAAGTTTTGTTTAATACCGAGAAATTGTTCCTCTATGCCAAAGGCAAGTCCCATTAACTGTGTGATATAATAAATAGGAATTTCTTTCGGGATGTCAAATTGTTGGATGATCTTGTCCTGTCTGGTGTCAAGATTGACGTGACACATCGGGCAGGCAACAACAATGCAATCGACTTCCTTTGCAGTAGCGTCTAATAGTATTTTTGAAACCAATTTATTGGATATGTCCTCTGCCGTAATCCCCAATCCGGCACCACAACACTCTGTCTTATATGACCATTCTGCTGTCTCTGCCCCCAAGGCTTTGATAATTTGATCCATGGATTCGGGGTATTCGACTTTGTCGAAAGGTAGTAACCTGGGAATTCGGGTGTTAAGACAACCATAATAACAAGCAATTTTTAGCGATGAAAGGGAATGAGCAACCTGATTTTCGATTTTTTCAATCCCCACCTGATGGATCAAAAAATCTAATATATTTCTGACTTTAACTTTACCCTGGTAATTAAGACCGGTTTGTTTATTAAGGGATGCTAATAAGGCATTATCTAAATAAAACTCATTATTCGTTGAAATTAATCGATGATAACAGGCGGCACAAGGTGCCAGCAGTTCCTTAAAATCTTGTTTTTCTGCGAGTGCTAAATTCCTGAGATTAAGTGCCAGATGCAACTCATGATCAAGTGCATGTGCGGATGAAGCACCACAACAACTCCAATCGTCTAACTCTTTTATAGGAATTTTCAATAGATCAAATACCTTTAACATGCTCTCGGCGTATCCGCTGGAGCTTCCCTCAAGTGTACAACCCGGGTAAAAACCTAATTTTTCGGATTCCATAATTTTCTAGACCAAGTTTTAAATCCTTTTATTGCTTTGGGTGGGAGAACTTTAAGTCTTCTTTTTAAGAACATTTTGGGTGCGATTTCGATGTTATTGAATGGTTTACCAATTTTTAAATTATATTCACCCATAAACCTCAGTTCGTGAACTCGCCCGCGCCGTTGCATATCTTTAATAAAAGCCCGATGAAATTTTAAGACCTCTGGTTTAGGGGAGGGAAGATTTAAAGTGATTGATTTTTTCCGCAAATCATCCATTACAGATGTAATATTAATATCATTGGGGCATCGCACTGAGCAGGTATAACATCCGGCACATATCCAAATTGTATGGGATTTTAAGGCTTCTGAATCCTCACCGATAGCAAGGGAATGAATAATTTGATGGGGGAGGAGGTCCATGTCATCAGCAACCGGACAACCGGCTGAACACTTGGAGCACTGATAACAATATGAGACGTTCTCGTGTAAATAGGAAAATGAAGAATTAACCATAGATAAAGATACCTTTATTAAAAGTTAATACTTTCCCTACCTTTTTTCGCATTCTGCATAACCAGCGTTAAAAGGTGTTGTGAAAAAAATCCACAACAGACTCAACATAACAGACTTGGGTTTTCGGTGGTTATATATCAGCTAGGACTTAAATTCAACTTTTTTATTATAATTTAAGAAGTCATTATTTATCGATATGGCATAATATATTGGTTTAATAATCTTTTGTGGATAAATATTTTTTTTTAAAAAATAATTATCCGGTTCAAATCCTCAACTTTGTTTGTAAAGTTTCCTGCTGAAAATATTTTGAATTATTGAGCGTATTTTACAATTGGCAAAGAATAAAGAATAATTTACAACAACTCTTTGTCTTTAAAATCACTAATCTGTGAAATCAATAGGAACCAACATGTCATTTTCTTCTTTGGGATTACCCGAGTATATACTGCGAGCAATTGAAACCATTGAATATATGGAACCAACCCCCATTCAGGAAAAATCTATCCCGTTAATTCAGGAAGGCAATGATTTGATCGCAGAGGCACAGACAGGTACCGGTAAAACGGCGGCCTTTGCTTTACCTATTTTACAAAGGATTAATCAGGTTCCGGCCCTCAAAAAGCATATAAGTGTTCACACATTAGTTCTAACACCTACCCGGGAATTGGCTTTGCAAGTGGCTGCTGCCTTTAGGATCTTTGCCCAGTTCTCTTCCAGAAAAATAAATATCGTCGCAGTCATTGGAGGCACAGATATCGATCGTCAGGTAAATGATATATCCCGCGGTGTTGATATTGTAGTTGCAACGCCAGGACGATTGTTGGATTTATACGACAATAATGAGGTTTGTCTGGATGAGGTTGAAATTTTTGTCATTGATGAAGGGGATAAAATGTTGAACCTTGGTTTTACCTCAGAACTTGATGAAATTCTAGAAGCATTACCTAAGAAACGCCAAAATCTGCTTTTTTCGGCGACATTCCCAGAAAAAGTGACTGCGTTAACAGAAAAAGTAGTGACAGATGCGACCCGGATAAAAATTGAAGAAACTGAACAGACCATTACCTATATCCATCAACGTGCCATTGAAGTAAATAGAGACAATCGTGGGAAGTTACTCCGGTTCCTGATTCGAAAAGAAAACTGGGACCATGTCTTGGTTTTTGTCGCCAGTCGACGGGGTGCTGGAAATCTAGCTGGAAAACTGAAGAAAAATGGCATTGAGGCCATTGCCTTACATGGTGATCTTAATCAGTCTGAACGGGTTGAAGTTTTGGAAAGGTTTAAAGCTAAAAAGGTTCATGTCCTGATCGCAACAGATATTGCTGCCAGAGGGATTGACATCAGCAAACTCAGTCATGTTGTAAATTTTGATTTACCGCGGTCTCCTTCTGACTATATTCATCGGATTGGTAGAACTGGGCGGGCTGGAGAATCCGGAACTGCCATCTCTTTTATTTGCCATGAGAATCAACAGCATTTTGGACTGATTGAAAAGCGAGCGCAAATCAATTTAGAGAGAGAACAAATCGACGGTTTTTTCTTAACCGGACCACCCCTGGAAAAAATAAAAGGAAGTGCACCCGTCAAGGGTACACGCTTGAGTAAAAAAGATAAGATGAGAGAATTGAAAACGATCGATTAAGTCAGCAGAAATTTAAACTTTTTCGATAACCATGGCTAGTCCCTGCCCAACACCAATACAAAGCGTACAGAGGGCTTTTTGCATATCGGAGCGTTGTAACTGGTAAAAAGCTGAAATGATTAACCTGGTACCACTCATTCCTAGTGGATGCCCAAGGGCAATGGCACCTCCCTGGGGATTAATCCTGGAGTCATTATCCTGTAATCCTAATTCTCTAATACAACCCAATGATTGAGCAGCAAAGGCTTCATTTAATTCGATGAGGTCGAGGTCATCCAATTTCAGGTTCAGTCTATTTAACAATTTTGTCGTAGCTGGTACTGGTCCCATACCCATAATACGGGGTGCGACTCCCGCTGATTGCATACCGAGAATTCGGGCTTTAGGTGTTAATTGATACCGTTTTATGGCGGATTCAGATGCCAGGAAAACAGCTCCGGCGCCATCATTGACCCCGGAAGCATTGCCCGCTGTGATCGTTCCATTTGCACCGGTTAAAGATTTTAAAGTGGCTAATTTTTCCAATGGCGTTAATCGGAGATGTTCGTCCTGATCCACAATTTTAGCTTCCCCTTTCCGTTGAGGAATAGGGACGGCGACAATCTCTTCAGCCAGGAATCCTTTTTTTTGAGCGGCGGCTGCTTTTTCCTGACTCCCTAATGCGAACTTATCCTGATCTTCCCGGGAAATATTGAAATCCAGGGCAATGTTTTCTGCCGTTTCAATCATGGAATCGGTCATTTGCATTTTTTCCAACTGTTTATTGATAAAGCGCCATCCGATTGTGGTATCGTAGATTTCGGCCAAACGGGAAAAGGCTGATGTCGCTTTTGCCATAACAAATGGAGATCGTGACATGCTTTCAACGCCGCCGGCAATCATTAATTCAGCTTCTCCGGTTTTAATAGTCCTGGCTGCCATTCCAATGGATTCTAATCCTGATGCGCATAAACGATTGACTGTCGCTCCAGGGACTGAATCAGGAATGCCTGATAACAATACAGCCATGCGGGCAACATTACGATTATCTTCTCCGGCCTGATTTGCACATCCCAACAACACGTCATCCAGTAATTTGGGGTCCAGATTTGGGTTACGTTCCAAAATCGCTTTTAAAGGAATCGCTGCCAGATCATCTGTTCTAACCGATGACAGTGATCCACCGTAACGTCCGACCGGGGTTCTAATGGCATCGCAAATATATACTTCTGTCATATTTTTCTCAGTAATTGATTATTGAATGCTTTCCAAAGCTGGTTTAATTTTCTTGAAACCACTGAGCATGGCCTCGCTGAGTTGCTCAACCTCTGTTTCTGTAATGGCTGTGGATAAAGCAGCTGAGCAGGTATTGATCATCATAAATCCTTCCTGGTAGAGGTGATCCAGTAAGGTTTTAATCAACTGGCCGGTTTCCGGATTAACCCAAGCTTGTCTGTAGTTTTGGGGTGGTTCAGGTTTTAAGTGTAGGCGAAATATCGAACCGCCACCTGTGACACAGGCAGGTATATCTGCTAATTTAATGGCTTCTGTGATCTGTGATCTTGCTTTGGTTGCCATCTGATTAATCCGGGTTACGGCCTGCTGATCAAACATCTCCATGGCAATTCGTCCGGCAGTCATGGTTATGGGGTTGGCTGAAAAGGTACCGGAATGCGGTAATAGAACTTTTTCTTCTCTGGGATCCAATACTTTCATCACTTCATTAGAACCAGTTATAGCTCCGCTAGGAAATCCACCGCCAATAATTTTACCTAAAGCGGTTAGATCCGGAGTAACCTCGTATCCTGCCTGGGCACCGGAATATTGGGTCCTAAACGTGATAACCTCATCAAAGGCCAATAAAGCCCCACTTTTCCGGGTCCATTGGTAGATAGCATTGATAAATTCATTAGTCGCCGGAATTAAGCCCACTCGATGAGGCATGGGGTCGATCAAAACACATGCGATTTGATCGGCGTACTGATCTAAAATTAAGCTTGCTCTTTCAGGATCATTAAATGGAATGATCACCACATCATCTAAAACACTTTGAGGTGTGCCAACGGCGACCGGAACACTATTAGGGTGTTCAAGATCTCCCCAATTGTCTGGTCCAGCGGTTTGACTGACTTCAGCGAAATCGTAGGAGCCATGGTAAGCACCTTCAACTTTAGCAATTTTTGGTCGGCCAGTGAATGCCCTGGCGGCCTTAATCATGGCCATAACCGCTTCAGTACCGGAATTCACAAATCTGATTTTCTCAAAACCGGGATTCCGATCACAAAGCAATTCGGCAAATCTAATCTCTACCTCAGTTGCCATGGTAAATGCCGTTCCTTTCTGCAATTGCTTAGTGACAGCTTCTACAATGGCAGGGTGACCATGGCCATGGATCAATGAAGCCATATTATTGGCAAAATCAACTCTTTGGACACCATCTATATCAGTCATATGGCAACCTGAAGCGCCTTCAACATAATATGGATGGGGTTTTCTGAAAATTGTATTACGACTGATGCCACCAGGTAAAACACGACACGCTTGATGGAAAAGCTTACTACTGGCGGATGGTTTAAGCTCGGTTTCAATTCCTTCTGTTTTCATAATATCAGAGTTTGAAAGTCGTTCAGTTGATAATCATTATTAAGGTCTTTAAAGGTTCTAGCCAAAATTAGTCCAGATCAGGATGAATATTCAACGGTGCATCGGTTCTATCTTTGATGTATTCCAAGGTAATTCCAGGTGCAAGTTCTCTTAACATCAAACCATCCGGGTTTACATCAATGACTCCCAGGTTAGTATAAATTCGATTGACCACACCTTTTCCGGTCAAGGGGTAGGTGCAATTTTCCACAATTTTGGGATCGCCTTTTTTAGTGGTATGTTGGGTGATGACATAAATTGTTTTAACGCCCGCAACCAGATCCATGGCTCCGCCGACAGCTGGAATAGCATCGGGCGCACCGGTTGACCAGTTTGCCAGATCTCCGCCTTTTGAAACCTGCATGGCACCAAGAACGCAGACATCGATATGTCGACCGCGAATCATCGTGAAACTATCAGCATGGTGAAAGTAACAAGCTCCGGATATTGCTGATATCGGTTTTTTTCCGGCATTTATTAGTTCCGGGTTTTCCTGACCTGGTTCCGGTGTTGGCCCCATTCCCAACAATCCATTTTCAGTATGATAAATGACTTCCCTTCCTTCAGGGACAAAACCAGCTACCATTTCCGGAATACCGATACCTAAATTAACATAGGCACCATCCTGAATATCTAAAGCGGTTCTTTGAGCCATTTGGGCTCTATCCCATCCTTCTACTATTCCTTTGCTGGTCATGGGTATCTCCTGTCTTCACGAACGAGTTGAGATTCTGTGGCCGGATTAGGCACGATAATCAATCTTTTTACATATATTCCTGGTGTAACGACTTGTTCCGGATCGATAGTTCCCAATTCCAGAAGTTCTTCAGCCTGTACGATGGCAGTTTCAGCAGCTGTACACATGATCGGTCCAAAATTCCGGGCAGTTTTATTGTAGATTAAATTGCCATACCGGTCCCCTGCTTTACATTTCACCAGCGAGTAATCCGCTTTAATCCCATGTTCCATCACAAATGTTTGTCCATCAAACTCACGACTTTCTTTACCTTCAGCCAGGGAGGTATTCACTGAAGTAGCTGTGTAAAAGGCAGGGATTCCAGCTCCGCCGGCTCTGATTCGCTCGGCCAGTGTTCCCTGGGGAACCAACTCCAGCTCAATTTGTCCCTTCTTATATAGTTCCGGAAAAACAGTTGAGTTGGCGGACTTGGGAAAAGAACAAATCATCTTGCTGACCTGTTTATTTTCGATCAAGGCTGCCAATCCCACATGGCCACTTCCGGTGTTATTACTGATCACTGTCAGGTTCTTGGCACCCTGATCAATGAGTGCATGAATCAGTTCAATAGGACTACCGGCTTCACCAAAGCCGCCAATCATTATCGTTGATCCATCCTTAATATCAGCAACTGCTTGAGCGACTGAGTTTATTTGTTTATCTATCATATAATGTTTTTAGATAGGGTTAACGTCATTGAATACGCTGATAGAAATTATTTGGATAATCTGTCTTTTAAGGTTTTTTCCAGATTCTGTTCAATTTCCTTTAATTCATCTTCATAAAAAAACTTTTCAGTTTCGAAGGGCACCAGTTTTTCGACAGTATTTTGGAGTTCATCATATTTGGCTAGGACCACTTTATCCAACCACTCCATATTTCTACCTTCTGTGAATTTCAAAGCGAATAATTTTTCACCGTT
>Ga0307989_1001333_pt1 | contig 13488 bp, 10 predicted proteins | sample EllFjometagen185_FD_203164 | JGI IMG/M metagenome (GOLD analysis project Ga0307989, IMG submission 203164) | Marine microbial communities from Ellis Fjord, Antarctic Ocean - #185 | ecosystem: Environmental > Aquatic > Marine > Unclassified | place: Southern Ocean | collected 2014-10-08
AAATATAGTTACTTTTCTCAGGCGGCTGAACTGGTTCGTTCCAGCTATAAAACCGGGACTGATGCGGCAAAGAATATATTTTTTTTAGGGTCATTTTTAGCCAGTTATACCTATATGACGGGAACACTGGATAATGGCGAAGGAGGATCCGCCAGCGCTTTTGATGGAGATATCGACGATACAGAAGTTTCAGCATTTACGGGAACAAGTGTCAATACAGATACGGGAGGGGGCGATGGTACTACTCTGGTTCCAACAAATCTCTTACAGGTGAAATCCAGTAACGAATATTACCTCATAAAAATTGAAAATTCTCTGATAACGGATATGTCAGCGGATTCCAATGCGGATGGAATTCAAGACGGCATCGTTTCGTCTGTTGATTACTCGAATGTTCTGATGAATATGCCTGGATGGACGGTTGTTAATCAAGTGGCTAAGATGGATTCAATGGCAGATCCACTGGATGGGACAGGCGGATCTGCTAAAGTCGATGAAGTTAAGCTGTTCTCCACTACTCTATTAAATCTACTCACAGATGTTGAAGCTTCAATGACCGGTCTGGGACTGGATAGCTCCGCAGATACGATCGAAAAAATAGTTGATTTTAGAAACAAACTGGATAATGGGGGTAGTTGCAGTCAATTAAAAGACAATCCTCTGTTGCTTTTGGCCGAGGAGTTTTCAACGTCTCAAAAATTGGAATTATCAGCGGGTGAAAGCTATGCGAATGTCAATATTTTTTCACTCACCCGGCTTGCAGAATTGGGGAAAAGTACCTTTACCGATACGAGCTCACTGACAGGCAGTCTTCCGGGAATTACGGTTGATATTGGGATTAAAGTACTTTTTAAGCGTACAGATAACGATTATATCCCGTATTGGTCAGATGCAACGACTGATATTAAAACCGCTCTGGAAAGTGTTGCCCAATTCGATACCACATCGGTACAGAGCAATGATAAAAAAGTCGCTTTTTCTGAGATCATTTGTGCAGCGGAGCTTTTTTCATCTGACTAATCGGTGTTGTAAACTTTTCTGATATTATGTTTATGATCTACAGTATAAAGCAGTTTCGCTACATTTTTTAGTTTATCAACCAAGGTATCAATCTTTCCCCGATCGATACCGGTCATACGGATATACACTTTACGGTACCCTTTTTCTACATGATCATAAGTACTTAAGATACTAACCATCCGGCCGTCGTGATCCCTGATAATATCTGCAACTTCTCTGATAGATCCCGCTCTGTCTTCCACTTCAAAGGCAAACTGAATTCCATTGGTTCCAATACCGGTTAATGAAATTAAAACCTTAAATAATTCTGCCTTGGTAATTGTACCCACAACAGCACCAAAGGAATCCAATACCGGTGCTCCAGAAATATGGTTATTTAGTAACAATTCTGCTGTTTCTTCGATCGTTAACTCATCGGAAACCGAAATGGGGTTGGATGACATGATATCTTTAACCTTAATCTTTGAGATCAAATAGAGCATTTCGTGGATATCCAGTGTCGTTGCATCAGATGCAGATGCTTCTTTCAAATCCCTATCCGTAATTACCCCAACCAATTCTCTCTTCTTCATTACAGGTAAAAGCCCAACATCATTTTCCTTCAAGAGTTTTATGGCATTTTGCATCGAATCTTCGATACTGATTGTAACGACATCGCTATTCATCCAGTTTCTTACCAGCATAGGTAACTCCTGTTTTAATCTTTCTATTTAATAAAATGAATGATCATACTTTTTCAAAAAATTCGGGTCAAAAACCTGAAGCTCAATTATTAATTCAGTGTTTTAAATTCTAGAATTTTAGCTGATATATCAACATGCCTTCATACTGTTTTTTAATAATTTAAATCGGCGCCATTCTACTATAATTTCTAATATTTTGAAACTAAATAATAGAAATCCGGCAAAAGTTAGCTTGTTTTTACTGCGGTTACCCAAGTAAAGTCCAATTGAAACAGATTATTAGGTTTGTTTTTTGTCATTCAAATCTACCTTTTTTAATATGGTTAAATTATTTTAATCAATAAAGCGGATCTTTAAGGTCATAATTCAGGTTTCGGCTTCTTCACAACATTAGTGCACAATCTCACGGGGAAGTGATGTAGAAAAATAAAAATAAAAGTTGACAAATGATCCGGTTATGTTAAAAGAACACAAGGTATATTTCATGGGGACTAAGCGCTCAGTCAGCTTTGAGCCGGTCATGGCCTTTTTAACCTGTCCCAGTTTACGGATTCTTTTTATTTATTATTGAATCCATTTCCAAGTTGTTGGGTGAAACATAAAAAGCAGAATTGTGAGTGATTTATGTCATTATTAACTATTTCAGATGTTACGCTTACATTTGGAGGCCTCAATGCTCTTTCCGGTGTTAATTTGGAGATTGAACCCGGGTTGATTACATCAGTAATTGGACCGAATGGGGCAGGAAAAACCAGCCTTTTGAATTGTATTTCAGGGTTTTACCATCCCACCTCAGGAGAAATTCAGTTTGGGGAACACAAGATGTCTCTCAATACATTCTCTCCGCATCAGGTCTCTGTACTTGGAATTGCCAGGGCGTTCCAGAATCTGGAACTTTTCAGCGGTTTGTCAGTATTGGATAATTTATTATTGGCCCGGCATCAGAATCTTAAATATAATTTTTTCCAGGCGCTGTTCTATTTTGGCAAAGCATCTCGAATCGAAGCCGAAAATAGAGCCTATGTTGAAGAGATAATTGATTTTATGGAATTGGAACCTTTTCGGCACAAAATTGTCGGGAATCTGGCTTATGGTGTTCAAAAACGGGTTGAAGTGGCCCGGGCGTTAACATTGGCGCCTAAACTACTGCTGCTGGATGAACCCATGGCTGGAATGAATATTGAGGAGAAAGAGGATATGGTCAGGTTTGTTGTTGATATTCGAGAGGAAAGAGACACAACAGTGGTACTGATCGAACATGACCTTGGCGTTGTGATGGATATCTCAGATCATATTTATGTACTCGATTTTGGAGAGGTAATTGGCTCAGGGACTCCCGAGCAAATAGCTGAAAACCCCAAAGTAATTGAAGCATATATTGGGGAGGAGTAGGAATGGAAAATCAAGATCAGATACTGCAATTTACAATACCTCAACTACTTCGTTGGCGGGTTAATAGTACTGGAGATAAAGTTGCTTTAAGAGAGAAGGATTTTGGGTACTGGAACAATTACACGTGGAGTGAATATTACGACTACGTGCGAAAAGTTGCGCTTGGACTAGAGCAGTTAGGCTTAAAAAAGGGAGATAAAATCGCTCTAATTGGTGATAATATTCCTGAAATGTTGTTTATGGCTATTGGAGCGCAGTGTATTGGAGCGATTGCAGCCGGTGTCTATCAAACAACCTTACCAGAGGAAATCAGTCAGCTGCTTGATTATATGGATATTGAGATGGTTTTCTGTGATGACCAAGAGCAGGTAGATAAGATTGTAGAGGTCAGAGATGAACTCCCCCGCATTAGAAAAGTCATTTTTGAAGATCCCCGAGGAATGCGTGACTATAGATCGGATGATTGGTTTATGGATATTTCGGAGTTATATAAACTTGGGGATGAATCTTATCAGAAAGACCCCGGTCATTTTGAATCCTTAATTGACCAAGGAAATCCAGATGACGTCTGCTTTTTTTGTTTGACTTCGGGTACGACAGGATTATCAAAAGCGACAATGTTGACCCATCGAAACTACATCAATATGGGTGTCCAAATCAGTCTAGTAGACCCTCTAGAGAGTACGGATGAGTACGTTTCTTTCTTGCCATTTGCTTGGATTGGGGAACAGATGAACTCCTTTGGTGTGGCGATGACTACGGGGATCACAATAAATTTCCCTGAGTCTGTTGAGACCAGCATGGATGATTTAAAGGAAATCGGACCTCATTTTATGTTTGGAGCACCCCGGGTTTATGAAAACATTCGCTCTCAGATATGGTTGAAAATTAATGAGTCTTACTGGTTGAATCGTAAAATTTATGAATTTTTTATGAAGGTAGGGGAAAACGCAGCTGTCTTTCGAATGTCAGGCAAGAAAATGCCATTGGTGCTCAGTTTTTGGGATTGGCTGGGGAAACAGATGATTTTCAGGCCGTTAATCAATCAGGTAGGATTATTAAGACTTCGCCGGGCGTATACGGGTGGTGCGGCCTTAGGACCGGAACTGTTTACATTTTATCAAGCAATTGGGGTAAATTTAAAACAGATTTATGGTCAGACAGAAATCGTCGGGATCGCTTATATGCATCGTGACGGTGATATTCGATCAGATACAGTCGGGTTTCCCTTACCTGGCACGGAATGTAAAATTTCTGATGAAGGAGAAATTTTATCTCGTTCCCCATCAGTTAGTCCGGGATATTACAAACTACCAGAAAAAACAGCAGAACTGTTAGAAGACGATTGGCTTCATTCAGGTGATGCTGGCCATATTAATCAAGATGGTCATCTGGTTGTCATCGATCGGCTTTCTGATGTGATGCACAATAAAGAAGGAAAGATGTTCAGTCCCATGTTTTTGGAGAACAAACTGAAATTTAGCCCGTATATTAAAGAGGCCCTTATATTGGGTGATCAGAAGGATTATGTTGCAACTATGATTAATGTTGATCCGATTGTGGTTGGGAAATGGGCTGAAGATCGGGGAATCTCTTTTTCCACATATATGGATCTCTCAGCGAAGGCAGAAGTTGAGGAGTTAATGCTCCAACAGGTGATCGACTTCAATAAAAAAGCCGAGAAGGATCATTATAGAATCAATCGGTTTGTTGTGTTGTATAAACTGCTTGATATGGATGATGGTGAATTGACAAAAACAGGCAAAATTCGACGCGGTTTTGTTCAAAAGAAATATAAGGATTTAATCGATGGATTGTTTGATGAATCATTAAAGGAAAAGGAAGTTGAAGCGTTATTTCAATATCAAGATGGTCAGTCAGCTACTGTCAAAACCAAAATACGTTTTTACACGATGAATGGGGAAACATGAGTTATTTTTTTCAGCTGGTGGTTAGCGGAATTGTTGTGGGTTCCATCTATGCGTTATCTGGATTAGGATTTGTACTTATTTACAAATCAAGTCGAGTTCTGAATGTTGCTCATGGGCAGATTATTGCGGCAGGCTGCTTTATTACGTATGCTTTGAATGTCTGGGCAGGTATGCCGATCTATATCGCCTTTCTGTTAAGTATGATCATTACTTTCTTCTTAGCAATGAGTGTGGAAAGAATATTTCTGAGACGCTTGATCGGGGAACCGATTATTTCCGTGATTATGGTTACGATTGGATTAATGGAAATCATTAACGGATTGATATATTTAACGCCTTTTGGATCTGAAAATTACTCATTTCCTGAGTTTTTCCCGCCGACGCCAATATCCATTGGAGATGTATCCATATCCTGGACGCAACTGGTGGGTGTAATTATTACTTTTGTGCTCATCACCGGATTCTCCTGGTTCTTTAAAAAATCGACGGTAGGAATATCCATGAGGGCTGTATCTGATGATCAGCTGGCTTCGATGTCGATTGGGATCTCTGTTCCCAGGGTTTTTGGTTTAGCTTGGGCGACTGCTGGACTATCTGCTGCTGCGGCGGGAGTAATTATTGGAAATATTACAGGGTTGAATTTTGATACGCTTCACTCTTTTGGTATTATTGTTTTCCCTGTGGTTATCATGGGAGGGTTGGATTCGATTTTAGGAGCGGTTGTTGCCGGCGTCATGATGGGATTGATCCAACAATTTGCTTCAGGCTACCTGGATGGGAGTTGGGGTTTAAATGGTACCGGAGAAGTGTTGCCTTACATATTGTTATTGATCATTTTATTGTTCAAACCCCATGGTTTGTTTGGAATACATGAAATAGAGCGAGTATAACCTATGTCTGCAAATCGTTGGTTAGTTACTGGAAATTATTTTACCTCTTTTCGAAAGGAACAGAGAATTTTTTCGACCCATCTGGATCGAACCATATTTGGAGTTTTTTTAGTTTGTCTTTTTATGTGGCCATTACTAATTAAATTGAGCAATAAAAACATGTTTGTCATTGATGGTATTCTGATTGCCATTGTTGCCGTATTGGGCTTGAATCTTCTCACCGGGTTTGCCGGGTTAATTTCTATTGGTCATGCGGCATTTGTCGGAGTGGGAGCATATACGGTTGCTTCGATTATCACTGTTATTGGAGAGGATCATCTACTGCTTACCCATGGGTGGCCGCTGGTGATATTGATCGCTGGGATTGTTGGTGCAGTGTTTGGAGCATTTGTTGGATTGCCGGCATTGCGGTTAAGACATCTCTATTTATTAATGGCAACCCTCTCTTTTCAAATTATTTTTCAATGGGTGATCAGTTTTTCTACCTTTTTTAACCAGGGGCAAACGATTTCCGTTTCTCGTGTTTTTTGGCTGACGGGTAAAATAGGACGGAAACAACATTATGTATTTTGGTACTATGTCATTCTCGTCGTGATTGTGCTATTGGGTTTTGGGGTACGTAATTTACTGCGAACCCGCTATGGGAGATCTTTGGTTGCTGTTCGCGATAATGATCGCGCCGCAGATGCAATGGGAATGCATCCGGGATTTACGAAAGTCTATGCTTTTGCTTTAGCTGGCTTTATTGCTGGTGTTGCCGGGGCCTTGCATGCCTATTTATTCAGAGGAGTCGGTTTCGAATCATTTATGCTCCATGATTCAATTGTATATCTGGCAATGGCAATAGTTGGTGGAATGGGAACACTGAATGGTTCATTCTGGGGACCCGTTGCGATTCAGTTTTTGGAGTTGCAGGTTGAAAGTCTTGCCGAAGAAGCAGGGCACCTCTTTCCTTCCGGTATGAATCTATCCACAGCACTTAGACCATTAACATTTGGTTTGGTCATTGTGCTCTTTTTGATGTTTGAACCACGGGGAATAGCTAACTGGTGGAGAATCGCGCGTTCTTATGTTAAACTCTGGCCATTTCGGTACTGAGTTGTGTAGATAGATTTAAATATTGTTAACCTATTTTAAAGGAGATGATCATTGTTAACTTGCTTGTTGGTATAAATTCAGCCTTAAGTGGTTATTTACTAAATAGAGTTTGTCAGGGTTGCTATTTTTATTCAATAAACCAAGTTATTTTAATGAGTTGGATCGAATAAGAGTACTAAATGTGTTTAAATGACAGGATGTATCATTTTATATGTCTTGTTGAAACCCAACCAAAATAATTAGGGGGATTAATATGAAAAGCACGAAATTGTCACTGTTCAGGATTTTTTCCACTGCGATCTTTTTAGTTTTTTTGTTCGCTCAATTCGCTTCAGCCGATACCTATGTGATTGGTTCTTCTCTGGCGATCACTGGACCCACATCTGATGCAGGAAGTCCCTATGCAAAAGGTATTGAGGACTACTGTAGGTATGCTAACGACATGAAATTACTAGGCAATGACCGTGTCAAGTGTATTGTACGGGATGATGCCTATAAGACTGCTACCACCAAGCGAAATTTTGAAGATTTTATGGATCAGGATATGGTGATCTACTTGAATTATTCGACAGGAAGTACGCTGGGACTTAAAAAAGATTTTGAAGAAGAGGAAATGCCAGTTTTACCCGCATCTTACCATGCAGGAAACATAGTTAAATCTAAATATATTTTTCTGCCAATTGCTTCATATTCAGAGCAGGCAATTGGTCTGGTTGAATATGTGGTCCGAAACCACCGAAAAGGAACCCCCAGAATTGCTCTTTTTCTCCATCCCTCAGCATTTGGACGTGGGCCGCTGGCAGATGTCAGGAAAGCGATTAAGGCGGGTCTGAAAGCAAATTTAGTCGAAGTGGTTGAACATGGAAAAGATCTGGATAATACAGCGACAATTAAACGTCTCTTAAGTAAAAATGTACAGTATGTGATCAGCCAGACGGTTCAATCTCCTGTGGCAACTTTGATAAAAGATGCCAGACGACTCGGTAAAATTGCCTCTTCATTTGGTCAAAAAGGTAAACTGACTTTTATGGGAGCTCATTACACAGGTGGTAATGACCTGATTGCTTTGGCAGGAAAGGCAGCTGAGAACTACTACTGGACGACTTCATATCGACTGACTTCAGTAAAAAGTCCGGGGACAGATGCTCAACGCGCATTGGCTAAGAAATACAATAGAAATTCAAAAGTGGCAGAATCTCATAATTATACCAGTGGTATTATGGTTACCCAGATTGCGATTGAAGCGATGCGACGTGTCAAGGCAAAAGATATGGGTATATCAAAAAAATCCCTGTATAATGAGTTGAATCTGATGAATGGTTTTAATGCGTATTATCCCTTAACCACAGTAGGGCCTGTATCTTTTTCCAGAGGAGATCGTGCCGGGGTTGATACTTTACAGCTCTATAAGGTTAAAAGAGGTATGTTTATTCCGGTTGGAAGTCCTTTTATTCCAGAGTTTGCAAAAAAAATTAAATAGTGACTTCAATGAGGAATGAAGAGCCGCCAAATTAGTTTAATCGTTTAAATTTACGGCTCTTGTTGGTTATTTTTATCAGAAATGAGTTTCTGACTAAGACATAAAGTTGTCAGCCTAAATGATGACAACTTTTGTCTCCGATAATAATATTACTTAGACCGGGAATAATTGTGGATGTTAAGGATAATCTTTTAGAAGTAAACAATATTGAAGTTGTTTATAATGATATTATTCAAGTACTTAGGGGAGTCAGTCTGAATGTGCCAGAAGGTAAAATTGTTGCGTTACTGGGTACTAATGGAGCCGGTAAAACAACCACACTTAGGGCAATTAGTGGTCTGCTGAAACCGGAAAATGGATTTATAAAAGATGGATTTGTAAAGTTTGATCAGAAAGATATTACGAATAAGCTGGGAACGCACGTTGTGAAACAGGGTGCTGTAATGGTTCCAGAAGGACGACGGATCTTTAAACATCTTAGTGTGGATGAGAATATCATCGTGGGTTCGATAACGCGAAAAGATGGATCTCAAAAAATAAAAAGTGATCATAAATTAATGTATGACCATTTTCCCCGACTCATTAAGATAAAAAATCGACTGGCAGGGTATTGTTCTGGAGGAGAACAACAGATGGTTGCAATTGCCAGAGCGTTAATGGCTGCCCCTAAAATGCTTATGTTGGATGAACCCTCATTAGGATTGGCACCACTTCTGGTAAAAGAAATTTTTGATAATGTCACAAAAATCAATCAGGAGATGAATACAACAATTCTGGTAGTTGAGCAAAACGCAAAGCTGGCTTTGGAAATTAGTGATTACGCTTACATTATGGAATCTGGAAAAATCGTGTTGGAAGGGAATTCAAAAGAACTGAAAGATAATCCGGATGTCAAAGAATTCTATATGGGAATCACCAAAGGGGGTGGGCGAAAATCCTTTAAAAATGTGAAATCGTACAAACGTCGAAAGCGTTGGATGTAAAAAACGACCGAAGTCAATTCAATTCATCCCTTTTTATACTAATATCACATCTGACAATCCAGATTAAGATCAACGGTTTTTCTACTGATTTTAGTCTCTCCTGCTCGTCAATTACTTTACTTTTCTAGCATATTACGAAAAACTCAAAAGATAATTTTGGAGATTTTCTCTAATCACGACTTGAGTTTGACCTTTTGATAAATAGCCCATCCATGATAATTACTGAAATTTTGTCCCGAAATGCGCGGATGTATGGTTCAGAAACAGCCTTGATAGAAAGGGAACCCGCAAAAAATAAACGGCTGGAAATCTCCTGGCAGGAATTTGATGATCAGGCAAATCGGGTCGCTCAGGCCCTGATTGCCAAAGGAATTAAAAAAGGAGATCGAGTCATCCAATTGATGATGAACTGTATAGATTGGCTACCGATCTATTTTGGGATTTTACGAACGGGTGCGATTGCCGTTCCATTGAATTTCCGGTTTGTGGCAAAAACAATCATAAGATGTACTGAGACTGCCGGAGCAAAAGTTTTTATTTTTGGTGACGAATTTATTGAAAGAATTGATTCTGTAAAAGAGCATCTGGATAATAATGTTGAGAGTTTTATTTTTGTTGGTGAGAAAGAGAAGACACCGGACTATGCTGAGAATATGTCTGATACGCTTGCTTCTTATCAGCCAATGAAACCGGATTGTGAGATTTCAATTCTTGATGATGCCGGTCTGTATTTTACTTCAGGTACAACCGGAACCCCCAAAGCCACTCTTTTAACCCATAGAAGTCTGGAATTCTCCTGTTATATTGAAAATCACCATCACCAACAGCGTCATGAGGACAATTTTTTGTGTATCCCTCCTCTGTATCATACAGGTGCAAAAATGCACTGGTTTGGTAATTTTATTGTTGGAGCGAAGGCGGTCATTTTAAAAGGCGTTGAGCCCCAGTGGATCATGGAAGCTGTTTCTGAAGAACAAGTAACGATTGTCTGGTTACTGGTACCCTGGGCTTTGGATATTCTCTTTGCCTTTGAGAATGGTGATATCAAACTGACCGATTATCAACTGGACCAATGGCGGTTAATGCATATTGGGGCGCAACCAGTACCACCCAGTCTGATTAAGGAGTGGAAACGTATTTTTCCCCATCATCAATATGATACCAACTACGGTCTGACAGAAACCACCGGTCCCGGATGTATTCATTTGGGAATGGAAAATATGCATAAAGTCGGGGCGATCGGTGTGCCTGGTTTTGATTGGGAGGTTAAAATTATTGATGATAATCTCGCTCCTGTTTCAAGTGGAGAAGCTGGAGAATTACTGGTGAAAGGATCAGGAGTGATGAAGGAGTACTATGGTAATCCCGAGGCAACCAAAGAAGTTTTTGCTGATGGTTGGTTGAGAACGGGTGATATTGCCAGACAGGATGAAGATGGATTTATCTGGCTGGTGGATCGTAAAAAAGATGTGATTATTACCGGAGGAGAAAATATTTACCCGGTTGAAATCGAAGATCTTCTGCAAACACATTCAAAAATTCAGGATGTTGCGGTTATTGGCCTGCATAGTCTGAGATTGGGTGAAATTGCCACAGCGATCATCCAGCTTAAACAAGGTCAGGAACTCTCAAAGGCAGAAGTGAATGAATTTTGTATGGTGCTCCCCAGATACAAAAGACCTAGAAGAATCCTTTTTGATGAGGTTCCAAGAAATCCAACCGGAAAAATCGAAAAACCAAAATTGAGAAAGCGATACGCAGGCGCGGAAGAAAGCTTTAAAATTTCATAAATGAATATGGAGAAATTGCCTAAGATGGATATTAAAATATAGGCTGCAGTTTCTGATATTATTTTGAAAGAGATTTACCCATTTTTGGAACTTTTGTAATCCTAATTGAGGGTCTTATTTTTTTGTTTAACTGTTGCTGAGTTTTTGAAAAGTGGTGGGAGGATTACAGTTTTGGAAACGGTTGAAGTACCTTATGCCCAAAAGTTTAATAATCCAGTTTTTAATAATAACGTGGAGATGTAGAAAAGTAGTTGATATCTTGCCTCCCGTTTTTCTTATTGTGGTTGCATCAACAAAATAGTTATTATTCCAATAATCAATGTAACAGCCAAGGCACCAGCAGAGATTCCAATTATTATTCTTGATTTTATTATGCTTTTATTGTGCTCTAATGCCTTTTTATTTAATTCTTCTCTAGCTAAGTCAAATTTTTTAACAATTTGTATTATTATTTCAAAATAATGAAGACAATCATTACAATATTGTTCTCTATTTACTGCACTTTTTCTGTTGCTTAGAAGAAACGTACGTACTTCATCTACTTGTTTTAAGTCATCAAGATAGTCTGGAATTACATCAGTCACAACTATTCTTGTATAATGTTCTCTAAAAATTCTAATCTTTGAAAAACAATATTGAATGCCTGCATCAGATGCATCAAATATGGCTTTTTTGCAATGGTTGTTTGCTTTTAATAGTTCGTTCTTTTTGTCAGTTTCATTCTTTTTAAATATGGAATCAATAATATGCCTGCTAACATATCGAAGCTCATTTATTGAGGGAATAACGATTTCACCAATGTGGACTTCAATTTTTTTTATGACCGATTCTGCATGATCGATTTTTTCTTTTAATTCTTCTAGTCCTTTTTTAAGAAACAAAGGAAACTCACTGATTTCTATATCCATTTGTAACTATAAATAAGCGTAAAAAAAAAGGGTTAGTATCATTTTGATTCTAACCCTTAGAAAAAATTTTATTTAGATATGAATGAATAAATAGTAATTCTTTTAATTCACAGCACTTGAAAAGCTGTAATTCTCAAGCTCCTGCATGTTTTTATCCATATCGGATTTTGTTACATATTTACCAAGCTTAAGTGAAACGTTTCCAGAACTATAATTTTTAACAATTCCTTTGATGATATCTTTTTCACATGCCTGGACATCCACAGTTGGCACGTCAATAGAAATGCATCTTCTCAAAAAAGATAAAATTTTCATAAAAAAATATCCTAACGCCACTATCACCGGCGGAAAAATTCAGAAACATCCCCTAATTACGTAAGATTTTACTGATTTAAATTGAAAAATTTTAGTGAATTGAACAAAAAATTTCATAAACCTAGCAAAACAAGTACATATCAATATTGACTCTCTACGTTATGGACAAATTTATGTCAACAACAAAAAACAATAATAGTGCGAAACAAAATATTGAATTTATAGTTTTTTGAATGCAAAAACTGGGGAATATACTGTCGATTGATGTAAAAAAATAACATTTTTAAACATTTATACTCAGAAGATATAACAAATATAGAAGAAAGTATAATAAAAAACCATTAAATATGTGGTAAATCAATTATTCAGTAGAATGTTCAGGGTTTGAACAGAGACAAAATATTAACCCTTTTTTAACCTTCCTACATAGGACACGATCCAGTAAAGAATGGCAAAAAATATAAAAAATATAAATAAAAATAGTAGATAACCATCAGTAACTTCGCCCACACTCATCAAATATGGTCAATTGCTGGCTGGCAGTAATCTGTTGCGGTGTAATAGGTGGGCGGCAATGATGTCTGGTATATGGAATAGTACAAGGCTTTTTTCTGATTTGTGTGATTTAAAATTGCTATTCCCCCTGTGGAAATCAGATCTAAAAGGCTCGATTCAAAGTAGTAATATTCTGATGGATTGAGAATTATTTTATGAGATACACAATGTGAAATCTTTCACCCTAAATCCACCATCAAAAAAAACAAAAAAACCGTTGGTGCCTTTCATAGAAAGGAAATATGATTAGTTTACGCAAACAAATCATTCACCAACGGAGTGTTTATATGACAAAGAAATCTAAGTTTTCTGTCAAGTACGAACAAGAAAAAACGAGAACTGTCTTAGCTCATTCGGCGGTATTCCTATATTCCTGGAGTTTCTAAAGGGCATCGGGTTCGACCGTATCGTATCAGCAATTGGGTTTTCTGTTATGCTTGTTA
>Ga0307989_1001334_pt1 | contig 13458 bp, 14 predicted proteins | sample EllFjometagen185_FD_203164 | JGI IMG/M metagenome (GOLD analysis project Ga0307989, IMG submission 203164) | Marine microbial communities from Ellis Fjord, Antarctic Ocean - #185 | ecosystem: Environmental > Aquatic > Marine > Unclassified | place: Southern Ocean | collected 2014-10-08
GTTATATTATAAAGAGTTATTGATAAAAATGCAGGGATTAAGGACCTGAAACATTAAACTGATTTGGTGTCAAAAAAGGAATGGAAATTTACTGAATACAGATTGTTATACCTGAGTAGTTACCTTCCAAGAATAAAAAACTACTGTTTTTCCCCATAATTCTACTTTCATGAAGTTTGTTTCAAACAAACTTCCAAGAATAAAAAACAATAGTTTTTTATTCCGCTTTCTTGACTACTGTTAGCAAGAGGTATATAGTCGTCTCATAAAAATTATTTTACAAGGAGACCCTCATGGCTCACATAATTACTGATGAATGTCTTGCATGCGGCAGCTGCCTCCCGGAATGTCCTGTTGAAGCAATCTCTGAAGGCGACATCTACGTCATCGACGCTGAACTTTGTACTGATTGCGGTGCATGTGTTGATTCATGTCCTACCGAAGCAATTATTGCCGGTTAAGACACACTAATCAAAACCTATGATTATATAATAAATATAATCGTTTAAGAAAAGGCTGTTCCAGAGAATCCCTCTGAAATAGCCTTTTTTATGGCAGCAATCTTTCCAAAAACTATCTGCATATCCCCAGTAAAACAGTTTTTTTAATAAAACTTTAAATATTTATTCATATTTTTTACCTATCGTACAAGAAATATCAGATCACACCGAAGAAAAATAAAAACACCTACACCCAGATATTCCGTCTCAGATACTGGGCTGCTGAGTAAGCCGTAACTTGAGTTACAAGGAGTAATTGTTCCTGCATAATTCTATTAACCCATGACGGTCATCAACTCCAATTTTATCATAGATATTATGTAGATGTTTTTTTACTGTATCTGTTTTCACCTCTAAAACTTCAGCAATTTCTTTATTTGTTCTTTTTGTCGTAACCAGTAGTTCAAGGATTTCCCGTTCTCTGGAAGTAAGATCGAAACGTTCCAAATCGCAGGGTTGCTCCTTTGCTATAATTTTTTCTAATTGTTCTTCTATTCGCTTTAGTTCTTGTACTTCATTATGAATTTGTGCTTTTTGTTGCATTATTTGTGCTTGCAGCTGTTCTTTTTCCTGATCTTTTGCTTGAATAAGTGTTTGTAACTGTTCTTTTTCCTGTTTGGTTTCGGTTATGAGTTTTTTTGCCCGCTTTTCGTAAAATAAAATTTTGTGTAACTCTTCTTTAAAAGAAATATAAACAATTGTTAAAAACATGAATAGGAATAATAAAATTTCTATTCCAATACCACTTTGTCCTGTTTCCATAAGCGATATTTCTATGCAAACAATTAAGAATATGCAGAGTAAGATGATTTTCAATAATGAATGTTTTCTCAGGAATCCATATCTATACATTAAAATGCAAAGAAGAATCCAGAATAGTAGAGCATATGGATTATCATATTGTAGATAGAAATTAAATGCAGACATGGATAATAAAAAGGCTATATGTGTAAGTTTTACTATTATAGGCGGAAAAAAGGAGACAATAATCATCAGTAATGCAGATGCTGCAATAAGTTGAAAATTAAATAAACGTATCACCTGATGAAGATCATGCCCTTTGATGAAATGAATAAGTAAGCCCAAGAAAAGTACTGCCACAGCAAATAATACTACAAATGTATTTATCCGATACGATGAAATCGTAGGTTTTGTAAGGTTTTTGAGGCCTGTTTTTATTTTCATTAGCAAGTATTATATTTTTTATTAGCATCACTGTCAATATATCACTATGTACAATCTGTATTATTGGTTAGTGAAGCAAGTGAAGTATAAGTGTAAAATATACGTTTCATTGTCAAAACACCCAAGAGTCTTCCTTCGCTTCATCCACTGTAATAATATTATCCATTTCAGGACAGGGAACGCTCTTAATTTCATTTTCCAGCTTCTCTATTTTTTCATCAGCATTCCATACTCCGTTTTCCAATGGGTTGTATTTTTTTATCTTTTTATCATGCTCTTTATCTTTCTGATAATCACTTATCATAATAACCGTTAGCAAATTCATTCCCCGCTGAATAATTAAAGGGTCTCCGTCTGGGAAATGGCTGATTCGTTCTAGCCGGGTAAACACATTCTCATTATCTGCAAAGGAGTGGAGAAAATATTGTGCAATGCTGGGGATTTCAGCACTGAGCACATATATCAAATGAGATACGGCAATACGAGCCGGATTTCTGCAGCCTGCTATAAAAGGAATTGCTGTAGTTAATCTTGCGATCCTACAGTGTGCAAGGTTCTCACTAGTTTCCGGGGAGAAGTGAAAGAGTGATGATACATCGCTCAGTATCGCAGGCCAATGTGTATCAAAATCACTCTTCTGTATTTGTAATTTCTGTACCGATTTTAGTATTAAACTCATAATATTCCTCCTGTTTTTCAATAATGTAATGAGTTTACAGCACTTTGTATTCCCCTCAGGGTAAAGAAAGCTACTAATTATTTGCAATGTAATAATATAATTTCTTCACCCTAAGAGGAATTTACAGATGGCAAAATTCAAACTAATCTTAATAATAAGAAAAAGATAAGTAAATTAAGGTGGAGATATGCAGACAGCTTTAAAGGTCTACGGACTTTGTAAGAAATATAATAGTTTCTCGTTACATAATATATTTTTCAATCTTGAACAAGGCTCTGTTACCGGACTCATTGGTCCAAATGATGCAGGAAAAACCACAACAATAAAATTGATAATGGGATTAGTAAGGTTGATGGAACGGTGTGTAAGAAGGTTGTAATAAAATATACTTCGTCAGCTTTTTTTAAAAAAGACTTATCGAATGCTTGCAGTTGATATGGAAATTAGCTTTTAGTGATATTTTTTGAGAAAAGGGGGTAAACTATGAGAAATGAGAATTTTTTTGGATGTCTATTTATATGTCTTGCTGGTTGTATTATAGACTTAATCTCTCCAGTTGCTGATGTTTCAATTGCCATGGTTGGTGTTGTTGCCGGCGGATGACTAGCATCGCAATAAGTAAAATAACCTTGAATGGAATTTAGTTAAATTTCATTCAAGGTTTTATTTTCTAAAAAGGTAGTAAAATGGAACTTGTTACAGTAAATCCTATTCATATAGAGTCTCTCAATGGTAATTCTTATATTTATGATGACGCTTCTCAATTAATCCTGGGTGTAAGAGATGAGGACGAAATGGAGTGGCTGCAAAATAATAAAGAGATAACACTGGAAACAATTAATTCTGCTCCGAATCGATTTAAACAATTAATAAATACTATGAATCTTTTCTGTAGATCAAAAACTTTAATTCAAGAAAAAAAATTGATTCAAAGCAAAAAACAAAAAGGGATACGCCAATTAATTCTAGAAGTCACCGAGAGTTGTAATTTGCGCTGTAAGTATTGTATTTTTTCAGACTATTATGAAAATACACGCAATTATTCATCAAATAAAATGCCTTGGGAAACAGCAAAAAGGGCAATAGATCAGTTTTTTCAATATAATCTCTGTTGTCTTAAGATAAATCCGCAATTGACTCCAGCAATTACATTTTATGGAGGTGAACCGTTAATTAATTTCATCCTTATTAAACGTGCTGTTAATTATATTGAGGTTAAATATAAATCTTTATTTAATACAATTGAATATAGTTTAACAACAAATGGAGTTCTTCTCACAACTGAAATAATTAAATTCCTTATTTCAAAACAATTTTATTCAGTCATAAGTCTTGATGGTGATAGAGATAGCAATGATCGTAATAGAGTGGATATCAATAATAAAGGAACATTTAACCAAGTTATAAAAAACATTAAAGAATTTCAGAAAATTGAAAAAGAGTTAGCAGTAAATCCCAATGTGACATATTTTGTTATCGCTACTGTATATGATTTTCAAGATTCTATTGAAAAGAGATTGAGTGCATTACAGTCATTAAAAATAGAGCAGAAAAAATTTAGGCGTTTTAGTTTTGTAGATAATTTCAATTCTTCTTTCTATGAAAAGCAAGATATGAAGAAATCACTTAATGATTTTTCGAGTACTTTATGGAGATTATATACTGATCCATCGCAAAATAAATTTGTTTATGATTTTGTAAATAAAATATATAATGAACTTATTCTGAACATCTCCAACAGAAGGCAATTCCAAAATCGACTAATGAGGAATTCTTGTGTTCCTGGACTTGACAAGTTGATGGTAACAGTTGAGGGTAATTTTCATGCTTGTGAGAAAGTCTCTCATAATTATCCAGTTGGAAATGTAGAGACGGGGCTCAATTTTGAAAATATTGAAGCACAGATACGTATATTTAATGAAATTAATGAAAAAAAGTGTTTTAGTTGTTCCTATTCAAATCTCTGTACAGTGTGCGTGAAACAGTTAGAAAAAGGCGATGGATCAAAAATGGGAGTTACTAATGAAATTTGTGAACAACAGAAAAATAATCAAAAGAAATTACTTCAATTATATGTTTCAAAAAAAGAGTTTGATATGCTAGAAGAAAATTAGTTACTTTATTTATAAGGATTGCAAATGCAGCAAATAAAAGAAAATAAATATCTTATACCAGCTACAAATGTTAAAATTTGTAGAGCAAAAGACAGCATTATGTTTCTTAATGTTCTTACAGGCCAAAATTATATCTTGGAATCTGAGTTCTATAAGCTTTTATATAAAGAAGTAAAGGAGGTTTCACTATTAAGTACAAAAAATAAACAACACTATAAATCGTTATTAGACTGTGGATTACTAGAACAATGCGATCGATTATCATTCGAAGATGTCGTAAAGGTTCATACCACGGAAATTTATTCAAATCCAAAAATAACTGGAATTGGTTTATCTTCAGCAAGTATTCAAATAACAAATGATTGCGATTTGAATTGTAATTTTTGTCATAATGTGGTGAATAGGTCTTGCGGGTGTAATCGTTATAATAAAGGTACGGATCTTAGTTCAAATATTATTGAGGAAACTATTGAACAGTTGATTACAATGGGTGTAAAGCGAATTACTTTAATGGGTGGCAACGTAGCGCTAATTCCACTCAAACTAAAGAATATTTTTAATACTTTTAAGAATTGTGATGTTGAATTTGAAATAACACTAAATGGTTTAAGCTTATCCGATGATTTCTGTACCTTCTTAGAAAAATTTAATGTTAGTGTAAAATTGGTTCAATTTATTGCTGAAGGACAACAACTTCATGAACTCGTGGGAATAGATAATTATAAAGAAAAATTTATGGTAGGGTTACTGAAACTAAAACAATATTCTATTAATCTGAGTAGTTATTTTATTCTTGATTCTCAATTTTCTTCCGATAAAATAATAAAGAAAGTTCCTGAGAATGCAATTATAAACTATATTTTTCGAAACCCCCAAATACAAGCAGAAAAGTTGATGCAAGCTGAATTATTTAAACATTATTCATTAACTAATTATCAATTACGTGAAGAATTTAACTCCTGCCTTTTGGGTACTTTGTATATTAGTTCTAATGGAGGAGTTTATTCTTGCTCTGGTATATTAGAAAAGCCTTATGGAGTTATCTCTAATAAGTACAGTCTTCACCAGATATTAATAGATTCAGGAAATGAATTATTGGAACAAACAAAAAAACCAGAAGCCTGTAAAAATAATTGTATTTATAATTCAATTTGTTCGCGTTGTGTTGTGTTAGCAGCTAATATAAAGCATTGTAAGGAAATATTAAATGGCTAATTTGTTTGAAGTAAGAAATATTTCCAAAAGAATGGGTAATTTTCATCTAAGAAATATATCTTTATCGGTTAACTGTCATGAAATAATTGGAATAGTAGGAAAAAATGGAGCAGGCAAAACTACATTCCTGCGTTCAATCATTGGATTATATACTAATTATACTGGAGAATTATTTTTAAATGGAATTCCATTTAAAAATAATTCAATGATCCATAAGCAGCAATTTGCTTTTCTTCCAGAATCGACAGCACTTCCTGGGTATTTATCTATGCAGGATCTTGGAAAAGTGTATAAACGATTTTATAGAGGATTTTCAACTGAGTACTATCAATATCTTCTGGAGAAATTTGAATTTAGCACTACAAAGCTTATTAAAGATTTATCAACAGGAAACAGAAAAAAACTTGGAATAGCAATGGTACTTTCTTCAGGTGCGAAAATAATTATTCTTGATGAACCCACTTCAAATATAGATCCCATAAGCAGAGACTTAATTATCCAAGAACTTCTTAAGTTTAAAACAAATAACGAAGTGGCTGTAATTTTTTCTTCTCATATTCTTTATGATGTAAGAAAAGTTGCTCAAAAAATTCTTGTACTAAATAATGGTAAGCAACAATGTTTTCAGGAAGTTCCTCAGGATGAAGAAATAGAAGTTTTCGAGAACAAAACATTGCAATTAATGAGGTGAATGTTGTTATCCTTAATGTATACAGAATTTTTTAATAGAAGATTATTCTATGGAATTTATTTGTTACTAGTCTGCCTTGGAAGTTTTTTTTCTCATTACACCCTGGTTCTTTCTTTGGCATTTTTGGTAATGATTCGTTTGTGTCAATTGCTAAATCAAAAAGAATATGCAAATGGTGTTTTTGGATTTTATCTTCTTTTACCCTTTCCTCGGGCAAAGTTTGTGCTGGCAAAGTTTTTCTGTGTTATGTCTGTTATGGGTCTGGCAGTTGGGTTTTCAATTATCTGCAATTCGCTGGCAATTATTTTTGGGATAGAACTCTATAATGAAGGAATCAGTGGTATTTTTGCTACTTTCTTACTTTGGTGCTCCAGTACGATTTCTGTGATCACAATATTAATTATGCTTAGAGCTTATCTAATTCTTGGAGTTCGGCAAATGATGAGAAATACAAAAACAATTGCTATTATTTTATTCGTTGCAATAGGATTTATTTATACACAAATAATAAATGGAAAATCTTCTATTGCAATATCAATTATTGATACTTTTACAAAATTGCAATTTGTCTTTTGGATTATCCCAATTTTCTGGATTGTTTATTATATTTACAGAACAATTAACCAATTAAAAAATAAGGATATAGATTATGTCTAATATCAGCTCTATTTCAAATCTACTCCAAATAATTATTAAGAATAATAGACTTCAGCTTCTAATTATTCCTGTGGGCGTTTTGCTTGCAAAGGTGGTTGGTCCTTTTGGCAATACATTGCTGTTGATTATACATTTATTTATACTCGAGAAGTACTTTTTTTCTGAAATGAACGATGGAGGCAGAGCTTTTAAGGCTATTCTTCCTGTTACTCGAAGTCAAATTGTAATAACAGATTTTTTATTTCTTGGAATAATCAGTTTGTTGATCTGGGGAACAGCCCTTATTCCTTTAGATCAATTATTTATATTACAAAATATGATTTCATTAAATATTCTTATTTATGGAATAAGTATAATGAGTTTATTGATGATGTTTTTTAACTGTTGTGGATTTTATTTCACACTGGGAATTTCATTTGTTTTAATATTAACTATTTTTGGAACATCATTACTTAATATTGAGTTATCACCTGTAATCAATTATCTATCTGGAATCCAAAAATATTTACTCGTTCTTCCCGGATTATGTCTACTTTTATCTCTACTGATTGTAAATAGTCGAAAATATAATCCCCTGATTAATATAAACAAACTTTAAAGATGGGACATAGTGAAATTTAAGTTAATAGAATCCCTTTCTCTAACAAATAATCAGTCGTATTCTCTTTATAAACATGAAAAATTTGGAGCAGAAATTATCCATCATAAAAATCATGATAATAATTTGCTGTTTAGCTATGTTTTTCCATCCGTCCCTGGTTCAAATAAAGGTGTTGCTCATGTACTGGAACATTGCATTCTTGATAAATGTGATGTCTATGCAAAGCAGAATGTTTTTATGGAACTACGGAAAAGCAGCATAGCAAACATAATGAATGCTACCACTTATAGTGATAAAACAACATACTATGCAGGTTCTTATAATTATAAGGATTTACAGAATATTTTCGAGGTAGTCACTAATATTGTTTTTTTTCCAAGCTTAGATGAACAAACTTTTGTACGAGAATGTTTCAATATTGCAGAAAACGGGAAAGTAACTGGTGGAATCGTTTACAACGAGGTCAAAGGATATTATTCTGATTCCCGTATATTTCTAACCAAACAGGCTGTTCAGTCATCATATTCAAAAACCCCTTTTGAATATGATGCTGGTGGAATTCCTAATGAATTATTTAACATAAAATTAGATCAGATACGTAATTTTCACAACACTTTTTATACTGCAAAAAACATGAAGTTATATGTATATGGGAATCAATCCATTGAGCCATATTTAAAATTATTAGAAAAGATTTTACCAAATGTAAATAGAAACGTAAAAGAATTAGATTTTACTAAATTTAAATTATCAAAACCTCATTTATGGCAACGATCTTTTTCTTCAAATTCTGGCTTTAAAGAAGCATTTATAATTAATTGGGCATTACCTCAAATACAAAATATTGATGACTTCCTTTTTATAAAATCTTTTGTGAAAGTAGTTTTCGCACAAGATTACTTTAAAATATTAACCCGGCTTAAAGAAGAATTGAACGCTGACCTTTTGAAGACAATCCCCTGTGTTGATTTTGATTTAAAATATCCAATATTATCTCTCGGTTTTGAGAATCAGGATTTTTCTCAAATAGAGAAGATTCAAAATATTATTACAGAAAGGATAATTTCCACTTTTTCTGATAAATTTAATTGTGCTAAAATATATAGTGAATATAAAAATGAATTGTTCAATTTAAAAGCCAAAAGCTTAAAAAATACTCTTATGTCTATGAACAGAGTGTTTTCAGCTTGGATTTATGGAAAGGATCCGCAGCAACTTTTACGTGAACCAAAACATTTCAATTCTAAAAAATTTGAAGAATCAATTAGAAACTTGATCAATTCCAAAATTGATTTCTCTTATCCTAATTCAATTGTTCATGTAGTACCTGCTTTAGAAAATCAGAACAATATAACAGAAAAAAAAGAGAATGAAATGGATTTTCAAAGTTTATTAACCCCTAAGAAAGCAGTTCCACAAAACACTTTTCCAAAATTAGGTAGGGAAGATGTAGTTTTCCACGATGAAAGTTATTGTTTTACTAACAAAAAACAATCAAATTTTGATCTAAGCTATATTATTAAAAAAAATGATGAGTTAGCAAGTTTGAATTTATTTTCCCCAGTTATTTTACAAAGTAAGGATGATATTAGTTGTTTAAAACTGTTATCTCTATTAATCCAAAAGCATATAGAACAAGCTGTTTCTACAAAATATTCACATAACTTTAGTTGTAGAGCAGAAGTGTATTTAAATGAAAATAAAGATTGTATTGCCGGACTTCTCTTTACTCTTTCGTGCTTACAAAAGGATCTAGTAAATCTAGTGGATAATATTTATTCTGAAATTTATAATCTTGAGCAGTTTAAGATAAATGAAATTGATCAGATCATCACGCAAGAAATTGCTTGGTTACAAGGTGATTTAATGTTTAGTGGAATGCGCTATGCTTTCAGACGATCTCTAGCTAATCATTCCATTATTGGTTGTATTGATGAGTATTTCTCTGGTTTATCTTATTTAGCTTGGCTTAAAAAGAATAGTGATCATATATCATCTACTATAAAAACTTTTACGTTGTTAATAAAAAAGTTGACTTCGACTCCTCGTCTTTATATAGCAGTAATATCAGATGAGTACAATATAGAGATGATATCAAAAGCAACTCAGAAATATATGAAAAAAGACACAGAAACATTAAATTTCTATACTAATTTAAAGTTTCAAGATTTTGATATTCATTTGAATGAAGTAAATATTCTCCCTTCCCAAATAGGATATTCAACCCTTTGTCTTCCTGGAGAAGAATATGGAACAAAAGAATTCGCTGCTTTAACTGTTGGAGCTCAAGCGTTAACGTCTAATGTTCTTTGGAAAAAAATCAGATTAGAAATAGGAGCATATTCTGCAAGTGCTATAGCCATGGGTAGAGAAAAAGCTTTTGCTATATCATCACATATGGATCCTGCACCCTTTAATACATTAGATACTATTGAGCAAGTTCTTACAAAAACAAATCAATTATTTCAAAATGATTTAGATCTTGAACAGAGCATAATTCGTATTGCAAATTATGAATATGTGTCAAGAAACAATGCTGATCTTACTCATAAAAAAATTCATCACATGGTAATGGGAATTAATGATACATTTTATCATAACTATAGAAAAGAATTATTGAATTTAGAATATAAAACAATAAAATTGGGATTAGAAAAATTAGCAAATGATTTACCAAACAAATCTAGAACAGTAATTTGCAATGTTGACCAGTTAAAACAACAAAAACTCGACTTATGGACCATAAAAGACTGGAGTAAATGTTTTGTAGGCACATAGGGGAGTAATCCATAGAGGGCCGGCAAGTGCAAATTCCAAAACATTCGATTTAATTCATTCTGGAAATTGTCTCACATTACTTGATTGCATGCATTAAAGAGTATAATCTTGTTTTCGTGAATAGAAACTACAACAATAATATCAACCCACCTAAACAGGACTCTTCAATAATATTTTCTGTAACAGAAATAAGCTCCCTTATTAAAGAAATACTTGAAAACTCATTTAAAACCATCTCTATCGAGGGAGAACTTTCAAATTTCAGACCTGCAAGCTCCGGTCATTGGTATTTTACGCTTAAAGATACCAAGGCGGCTATATCCGCAGTCATGTTTCGAAATAGGCAATCTGGACTAAATTTTATACCCAAAGATGGTAAAAAAGTAGTGGTCACCGGCGCAATATCGGTATATGAAAAACGCGGAACCTACCAAATCATCTGTACATCAATGAAAGCAGCCGGAGAAGGTGATATCCTTGCTCTTTTGGAAATGCGAAAACAAAAACTTGCCGCTGAAGGATTGTTTGATTTAGACAAAAAACAAAAACTGCCGCTTTTTCCGGAAAAAATAGTGGTTATTACTTCAGCGACGGGAGCTGCTCTGCGTGATATTCTTCAGGTTTTGGAGAGACGTAACTCAGGTTCATCTGTCAGAATACTCCCTGCAGTAGTACAGGGAGACAAGGCAGCAGAGACCCTTTGCCAACAAGTACTTTTTGCAAATAAGCACAATCTTGGAGATGTAATTATACTGGGAAGAGGCGGCGGATCTCTTGAAGATCTCCTGCCGTTCTCAGATGAAAATCTGGTTCGGGCTGTAGCAGCATCCAGAATACCAATAATTTCTGCTGTTGGACATGAAATAGATTGGGCTTTGACTGATTTTGCTGCCGACACCCGTGCTCCTACTCCATCTGCAGCAGCTGAGCTGGTATCAGCTCAATCGCTGGAATTATTGAAAAAAATTCATACGGTGAAAGAGTTTCTTACGAGCATCATAACCGGGCGGCTTTCCCATATCCGGCTGCTGCTTAAACAGTTTACAGCAGAACGGCTTCAGGAGAATTTCAGCCGGCTGATGGAGCCATTGAATATCAGAATTGATGATGAAAAAAACATACTTCTACGTACAATGGCAAATATCATAACAGAAAAAAGACACAAACTGGAACTACAGAAAAATTCACTGGATGCAAATTCTCCGCTGGCAATACTTGAGCGGGGATATGCGGTAGTTTCTGATGCTGAAACCGGCAAGACACTAATGGTAAGCAAAAACACAAATCCAGGAGACAAAATACATATTGAGCTGTATAAAGGCAGTCTCATTGCTGATGTGAAGGAGATTAAATCATGAAAAATTTTGAACAAAGTCTGGAAAGACTGGAAGAGATAAATGAGAGCATTAAAGACGCCGGGTTACCCCTTGAAAAATCAATAGCCCTATTTGAAGAAGGCTTGAAAATTGCGAAAAAGCTTGAAACTGACTTGAAAAAAGTTGAGCAAAAGGTCGAAATCCTTATCAACTCCGGGGATTCGCCTGACTCCGAGACAGACCCAGACCCAGACAAGGAACCAGAATTCGGACTATTCTCCTGATAAAAACCCTCTAGGAGTTTGTCGGACTTGATGCTATTAGAGCTATTTTTAGAGATTTTTGACCTGTTCGAGGAATGAATGAGGCAAATATATGCCATATTTGCCAATTGAAAGACGAAAAAGAGGGCGAAAAGGTCAAATCAATGCTTGCATTGTACATGAGCAAATATTGATTAAGTCCGACAGACTCCTGAAGTTAAAAGATATCTATAATATCTCCTACACGTATTCCAGCTCTTTTAAAGGCTCCCATGGGTAATTCAAGAGCATATCTAACCGGCACCACAGACTGTACTGAATAACTGCTATTTGGAAACATATCCTGTATAGAGACTATCTGTCCATCTTCCAGCAGGAATGCAATCGTTAAAAGCAGATTTGTATCCTTCATCCAAAAGTAGAGTTCTCTATTCGAATCATACATAAAAAGCATTCCGCCGTTTTCAGGCAAATCCGCTCTGCCGCTGAGTCCTCTCAGGTGCAAATCAACAGTATCCGCAACCTCAACAAGATACACATCTTTTCCCAACTGTATCTCGATAATTCTCCCCGGGGAGTTACCAACAGGAAAAACCGGATTTTCATAAGCAGTTGACGTACAAGAACCAAGAAGTAATACGCCTACTAAGAAGAGTGAAATTTTACAAAATGTTCCTAAATAGTATGTTCGGGAAATCATGCTACATCAGACTATCAGGGTTTAGGGCCATAAAAGCATCATGCACAAATACACCATCTTTTCTGATCAGCACATCATCAATCCAAATCTCCCCCCCACCGTATTCAGGAGTCTGAATAGCTACCAGATCCCAGTGAACTGCACTTCTGTTGCCATTATCACAATCATCATAAGCATTTCCCGGGGTAAAGTGAAATGACCCCATTATTTTTTCATCAAACAGTGTATTATCCATCGGAAAAGTTATTCCCGGATTACATCCAAGCGCAAATTCACCAATATATCTGGCACCCTGATCTATATTCAGAACAGCTTCAAGTCTCCCGGTATTATTTGCTTTGGCTTTAACTATTTTACCCTTTGAAAACTCAAAAACAACCTGCGTAAAGGTGAATCCCTGATAAGTAGAGGGAGTATTGTAGGTTATCACACCTTCAACACTATCTTTCACCGGACATGAGTAGATTTCCCCATCAGGAATATTCATCTTGCCGTCGCAGGGAATAGCAGTCATCCCTTTTATGGAAAAACTCAAGTCAGTCCCAACTCCAGTTATCCTGACTTTATCTGCTTTCTGCAGGAATTCAACAGCAGGCTCCATCGCCTTTGACATGAGCTGATAGTCAACTTCAGTTGTTACCTTATAGTAATATTTTTCAAATTCCAGTGTAGACATTCCAGCTGAATAAGCCATTATCTCTGTGGGGTAACGCAGCACTACCCATCTGGTATGCGGCACCCGTTGTTCACCATGAACCG
>Ga0307989_1001335_pt1 | contig 13456 bp, 17 predicted proteins | sample EllFjometagen185_FD_203164 | JGI IMG/M metagenome (GOLD analysis project Ga0307989, IMG submission 203164) | Marine microbial communities from Ellis Fjord, Antarctic Ocean - #185 | ecosystem: Environmental > Aquatic > Marine > Unclassified | place: Southern Ocean | collected 2014-10-08
GTCACGGTTGCGGATGTGCGTCGGGTTGCAAGTGAGCTTTTCCAACCTGAAAGGCTGAAATTTACGATTATTGGACCTTTTGGTGCTGATGATAAGGCTAAATTCGAGGAATTGTTGAAATGGTAGAGTTTTGGCGGTTTAGCTGGGGTTTGCCCTTCCTGCCTTGAATTTTGGGCTGTTTTTTGGTATAATTATATGATTATTAAAAACAAAAGTTATGAAATTATTTAGGGAAAATAGAGTTGTATTTGGTGAAATAGAAGGCACTTCTGATGGTGTTTTTGTTCCTGATGTGGATCGTGTTTCTGGGGTTCCTTCTCCAGAAGATACTCTCGAGGTTTCTGCCGAAGCTGTTGCCAAAGAAACTAATACTGATTTAGATGATTTTCAGGTCAAATTAGATGCAAATCCTGAAAAGAAACATGCTCTCTATGAGAAAATGGCTTCATATTTTGTTGAACTTAGACCTTTTGACCCTGCAGATTTGGATGACCTCAAAGTTTCTATGAAAAAGGAGCTTTTCAAGAAAATGGTGGCGGAAGAAGGGGCTTTTGACAGTCTTTTGACTTTTGCAACTGTTGCCAAGAAGAAAGAATTGATTGTCGAAAATTTTGTAAATGCTGTTGGTGATAAATTGGCAGGTGATTTGCCTGCTTTGACTGAAGAGGAAGCGAAAATGGTGTCAGATGGGAAGAAGGTGGAGGGTTATGTTTTTGGTTTAATCTATTCCAGAGATGCTGATTTAGTTGTTAATAAAAAAGCTATTCTTCGTGATCCAAAGGAAAGTGCCAAAGAGGCTGCTGATAAAGCACAAAAAAAGGCAGAGAAAGCTCTTGCTGAGGATGAAGCGGTGGATGAGCTAATGACCTCTAAAAAAGCGAAAATTGTTATATTTATTCTAAGTTTCTTAGGAATTCTTGATGGTGATGATCTGAAAAGAGATAGGGCTGGGACTCTTCGAGGACTGGTCAATGGAGATAACGAGACCGGACATTTTATTTGTGGACTTTTGGGAATGGATTTTGCGAAAGATTCGGTTGATGGGCTTGTTGAAAGCTTGAGAGTTATGTCTCCCGAACTTGCTGATAAAGCAAATGAACTTCGTAAACAAGCTGCGGATAAATATGCTTCCTTTGGTGAAAAAGCCGATGGGGCTATGACTATTACTTCTTTTAGTGGATTGATTTTGGGAGCTACCAAGGATCAAGCCAAGGCTTTGCCTGAGGATGTGGCTGTTGATGTTGAAAAAGGATTGATGGTTCCTGCCGGAAAAGATCTTTATATTGATCTTCCTATTGGCGGGGCTTTGAAGTTGCTAGGTTCTAACGGAAAGGCTCTTTCTTTGACTGATGACAAGGGTGTTGCTGTTGACGTTGCTGCCGATGGAACTGTTTCTTCTTCTGCTGCGAAGGTTGTGAAGGTTGCGGCTGGTGAGGTTATTGGAAAAGGTTCGTCTTTTGGGAAAGGAACATCTTCTTATATGGTTGAAAAGAAAAAGGCCGAGGAAAAGGCTACTGGTGCGGTGGAATAGTTAGGTCGGATGTTTTCGGTTGCGACGATGGGCTTGTTTGGTTAGAATGCGGGCGCTCGAGGGTTTTTCCTGAGGGCGAACTTTATTTTTAACAAAAATTATCATGCCAGAAGGATTAAAAGAACGAACACTTGTACTTATCAAACCTGATGCTATTCAACGTGGATTGATGGGGCAAATTATGCAGAGATTTGAGCAAAAAGGACTCAAGCTTGTTGGTTGCAAAATGATGACACTTGACGAGGCTGTTCTTCGTGAACACTATGCTCATATTGCTGACAAACCTTTCTTTGGAGGGTTATCTCGGTTTATGCAGAGTACTCCGGTTGTAGTTATGTGTTGGGAAGGACTCGAGGTTGTGAATGCAGTTCGTAAACTAACTGGAATTACCAAGGCTCGTGAAGCTGAGGCAGGTTCTATTCGTGGAGACTTTGCGATGAGTCAGGCTTGTAATGTGATTCATGCTTCAGATAGTCCTGAGAATGCGGAACTCGAGGTTGCTCGTTTCTTCAAATCGGATGAAATTTACGGTTACGATAAATCTGAATACACACACGTTTACGCTGAAGATGAGAGGTAAGAATTCGGTAATTTGTTGGAATTGCGAATTGTTTCTTCCTACGCTATAGTTCCTGTGCTGGCGAAAGCTTAGCTAGGGCATTTATTAACGGATAAAAAATGACAAAACCTTTATCGATAGAAGAGCTTTATCAAAAAGCTAAGGATCTGCGGATCCAGACTTTGCGTATGATCACAAAAGCTAATAGTGGGCACACCGGTTCTACTATGTCGCTTGTGGAAATTGTGACTGCGCTTTATTACGGTGGTGGACGGGAGCTTGGCGGGGGAGAGGAAGCTGGGATTCGTTTTGATGAGGGGAAAGAGGATGAGAAGGATTACGTGATCTTGTCGAAGGGACATGGGGCGCCGACTCAATATGCTGCGCTTGCGGATCTGGGATATTTTGATCCTGATGAGCTCAATCATTTGAGACAAGTTGGGGCGTTGCTTCAAGGGCATCCATGCACCAAGATTCCTGGAATAACTTTGGCGACTGGTTCGTTGGGGCAGGGGTTTGCGGCTGCGCACGGATTGGCGTTGAGTTTGAAATTGGATAAAAAACCGAACAATGTTTTTGCAGTGCTCGGAGATGGTGAGCTGCAAGAAGGGATAATTTGGGAGACTGCGATGTCGGCTTCTCATTATATGTCTGACAACTTGGTGGCTATTATTGATAACAATAAATTACAAATAGATGGTTCGAACAAACAAGTTATGAATGTTGAGCCTATTGCGGCGAAGTTCGATTCTTTTGGATGGAGCGTGCTCCAGGTCCAGGATGGTCATAGTTTTGAAGAGCTTCTTCCTGCGATTGAGCGGGCGAAGAAAACTACTCGAAAACCGGTTTGCATCTGGTGTCATACTATCAAGGGCAAGGGAGTTCCTTTTGCTGAGAACAAGGTGAACTATCATGGTGTGGCTTTGAGTGAAGAGGAGTTGAAGGCAGCTGAGGCTGATATTTGCGGGTAGGTTTCTCTTTCTCTCCGGAGAGAAGTTTTTCCCAGGTTAGATTTTTTCTCTCCGGAGTTAAATTAAAAAATTATGAATATTCTAGGTGTTACATTGAGCTTTATTAAACTACTGATGACTTTTCCGATCATTGTGTCGGGTAGCAGTATGCTGCCGACTTTTTATGATGGGGATATGATTTTTGCGGATCGGTTCCCGGTTATTTTTGGCGAGGTCGAGAGAGGGGATGTGGTTGTTTTTAATCTTCCTTATGAAAGTGCTAGAGCTTACGAAGGTGTTGACGTTGGAGCTTCGGATGCGGTTGAGGATGGACGGGCTTTGCTGGATTATGGGGACTTGTACGTGAAGAGAGTGGTAGGTGCGCCGGGTGATGAATTGGCAATCAAGGATGGGTATGTGTATGTGAATGATGAAAGGCTAAAGGAACCTTATGTTCGAAGAGGGACAAAGACTTATGGGGTGGTGGCTGAGTATCCTGTGTTGACCGCTGATGGTGGGGGAGTGAAATATACTGTTCCTGAGGATTCGTACTTTTTGTTGGGGGATAATCGAGAATCTTCTGTGGATTCGAGACATTTCATTTTGCACTACGTATCCCGTGCGGATATTCGTGGTGTCTTTACGTTTTTAAAATTTCCATAGCGGCGAAAGTTCCTATAGTGGAAAACTTCTATAATTAATAATTAAACTTAAAAAATATGGCTAAATATAATATAAAATTGGAGGCAAATGCTGACAAAGTTGCGACACGTAAGAGCTTTGGTGAGGCGTTGGTGAAGATGGGGGAGAAGTACAAAAATCTCGTGGTTTTGGATGCGGATTTGTCTTGTAGTGTGCAGACTGCGAAGTTTGCTGAATTGAATCCAGAGCGACATTATAATATGGGGATTGCGGAGCAAAACATGATTGGGGCAGCGGCCGGAATGGCTACTGGCGGCAAGATTCCTTTTGCTTGTACTTTCTCTATGTTTGCTACAGGTCGTCCGTGGGAGATCATCCGGAATTCAGTTTGTTATTCTAATTTGAATGTAAAGATTCTTGGTTCGCATGTCGGAGTTCTGACTGGAGAAGATGGTGCTAGTCACCAGGCTTTGGAGGATATGGCGATCATGAGAGTTTTGCCGAATATGAAGGTTGTTCATCCTGCTGATCATGCTGAGACTTTGTCTGTGATGCAGAAAATGATGGAGGATTTTGGTCCGACTTATCTACGTGTGAATCGACAGGGGACTGCGAAGATTTATTCTGGAGCTGGCGAAGGTGAGGGTGCGGCTGCTGTGGATTTTGAGTTTGGGAAATCGGATGTTGTTTTTGGCGCTGAAGATGGAGAGCTTCCAAAGAAAGTTGATGTTTGCGTGTTTGCGTGTGGAGCTTTGGTTGCTTCGTCTATGTATGCTTGTGCGAAGTTGGTTGATGAAGGGAAATCTTGCTTGGTCGTAAATGTTAGCTCAATCAAACCTATCGACTCTGAAACTATATTGGATTGTGCTTCCCGTGCTGGAGTTTGTGTAACTGCTGAAGATCACAATATTATTGGAGGTCTTGGTGGTGCTGTCTCTGAAGTTTTGGCTGGAGAAGGTGTCGGAGTGAAATTGGTTAGAATCGGAATGGAGGATAAATTTGGAGAATCTGGAACTTCTGCGGATTTGTATAAAAAATATGGATTTGATGCGGATGGAGTTTATGCCAGTTTGAAGAAGTTGGTGTAAGCCAGTAGGGTTCGCCAAAAGTTCTTGATATCTTTCAAGGTCTGGGGTAAGGTACTCTCCTTTTTAAAAAAGGGTTGTTTAGTGTAAATTAATTTTAATTAATGGGCGATAGAGTTGAGGAAAATAAGGTGCAAGGGTTGGGAGATGATCCTTTTTTAAGTGAGTTTAAGATTCCTGATGCTGATGTTGGGATGGATTTGGATTTGTCTACTATTATTTGGGATGCTTGTTTGGAATTGTCTCAATGTGAGTCTTTGGATCTGCAAGGTTTGATTGCTCTTGGCGACCATGCGTCTAGTAAGAGGCCTGAGGCTCGTTTTGTTGATTTGGGTTTGTACGATTTAGAGGTTGGAGAATTTGTGCACCCGCAGGCTTTGGATCAGCTTAGTTTGAAGGCCATTATGGAAGCTAAAGAAACTTTCAGAAAAAGATTGGTACGTTGTGAGCTTGTTCTGGAGGATGTTAAGATGCAAATTTGGGATATTATAGCTAGGGCGGTAGCTAGAATTGTTGATTTGTATGATCGGAACGGGGAGTTTAGTGGGCCTTGTGTGGACGTTGTTAGCCCAGAGGCTGCTAATCTTAGAAAGATGAGTAGGAAGGCACGTGTTGATTTTTTTGCCGAGCAGGGGTGTGCTCGTCCTGGCAAACGTGTTGAACTTGGTGAAAAAATAGGAGGTAAGCTTTATATTTATATCTCTGATGATGGGCAGCCTTATGCTGGTTTTAAGCCTATGTCTAGTAACGATGTCACCTCTCCCTATGTTCGTAAGAAGGGGTGTTTTGCGATCAGGGGTGGGCGTATCAAGGGGGTTCGTATAAGTCCTGATATTCTTACGAAATTCTCAGAGCTTGCGCCAGGAGAGCTGATCAGTGTTTTTTGTGAAGGTGAATTGTCTCAAGTGTCTTTGGATCGTAGAGATTCTGATGTTTTATTTACTCATCAAGTAATGTTTGATGTTGTTGATGTGTTTGATGGGACTGCAAAAAAGCAGGTTCCAAATGCCTCTCAATTGAATGGTGTGACGAAGCTTCCTATTACCGGAGAAAGTATTATAGGGGATGTTTCTGATAGAAAAATTGATACTGAAATTGGAAATGCTGTCGTTCTGGAAGAAGGTTCGGAGTTTAAGGTTACTTTGAGAGTTTCTGATGTTGGATATCCTTCTTTGTATCAGGAGGGGGCGTTGCCTGTTAGGTTTTATCGACTTGGTGATGGTGATATGAAGACTATTCATTCCAAGATGCCTTTGAATAAGAAAAAATTCCCTGAATTGGCTGAGCTGGCTGGGGGTAGTGAAAATGATTCTGTGGTTGGTTCTTATAAAATAGTTGTAAAATCTATTAAGGGTGAGTCTGGTGTCTTTGTGAATGATGTAGATTATGATTTGGTGGCTGTGTAAGGTTTGTGACAGGCTTTTGTTTTTTTAAAACAAACTTCTATGGGTATAGAGAAAACATCAGAGGGTTCGAGTAGAATAGGAAGAGCTTTGGCTATTTCGGTGTTTGTTGTGGCTGGGGTTACTGGTTGTTTGGATGGGTATGCGTGTGACTGGGAGGCTAATGCGGCTGAGGCTAGGTGTTTGAATGAGGGAGAGCTTGCCGAGTTTCGGTGTAAGGATAGGGCTGATCAAGTTCGGCATGAGTGTAGGAAGAAGTTTGGTCTTTGAGTCGTTGCGCTGTAGTTGATAGTTGTGATATTCTTTTGGCGAAAAGGGCTTTTAGAGTTATTTTTGTCAGGGTGGGTTGACAAGGTGACGGAAAGCTTTTAAAATAATATCCACACTTACTCAACTACCTATGTCCAACCTAAAAATTTTTTCAGGGACATCTCATCCAGAGCTTGCGGAAGCAATTGCCAAGGAACTGGGGATGTCTGTTTCGCCGATGATGGTGAAACGATTTGCTTGCGGAGAAATCTACGCAAAAGCGGAAGATACAGTACGAAGTGACGACGTTTTCTTGGTTCAAACTTGTACTGGAGACGTGAATGAAGATTTGATGGAGCTATTTGTGATGCTCGATAGTTTGAAGAGATCGTTTTCCGGAAGACTGCATGTGATTATGCCTCATTATGGTTATGCTAGGCAGGATCGTGTTGCGTCTCCCAGGGAGCCAATTACAGCGAAGCTGGTTGCGGATCTGATTTCTGCGGCTGGAGCTGACCATGTGATCGCAATGAAATTGCATAGTGACCAAGAGCAGGGATTCTTTAACTTCCCTGTGGATAACGTAAACCCAAACAAACTTTTTGCAGATTACTTCAAAGCGAAGAATCTGACTGATATATGTGTAGTTTCTCCTGATGCAGGAGGAGCGAAGGATGCGAAGAAATTTGCGGACTTGCTTGGAGCGACTCTGGCGATCATCCACAAACAGAGACCTGAGCATAATGAAGCGGAAGTGACTCACGTTGTGGGAGATGTCGGAGGGAAAACGTGTATTTTGTACGATGATATGGTTGATACTGGAGGTTCTGTTGCAGCGGCTGTTGAGGTTTTGAAAAAAGCTGGAGCGAATCCTGATATTTATCTTGGGGCGGCTCATGCTGTCTTTTCTGGACCGGCTATCGAGAGACTGGGTGCTGCTGGGTTCAAAGAAGTTGTAGTGACTGACTCTATTCCTCTTCCACCTGAAAAACAGTTCGAAGGACTAAAGGTTCTATCAATTGCTCCTCTGTTCGCTGGAATTGTGAAGGCGGTTCACGAAGGAAAATCTGTTACTGAAGTGATGAAATAAATTGATGTGGCGATGTGCCGTGTTTTTACAAAAATTAACAAAAATAATATGCAAATTTATATTGGATCGGATCATGGGGGATATGAGATGAAAGGGAACTTGGTTGAATATCTGAAGGGGCAAAATCTTGATGTTGTTGATCTTGGATGTTTTTCTGAAGATTCTGTGGATTATCCTGATATTGCTCGGGAGGTTTCTGAGAAAGTTACTGAGAACGAAGGTTCGAAAGGTGTTTTGATTTGTGGAACTGGTATTGGAATGCAAATGATGGCAAACAAGATGCCTGGGATTCGTGCGACTGTTGCAACTGATGAAAATATGGCTGAAATGTCTCGAAAACATAACAATGCGAATGTCCTGACTCTTGGTGGGCGAACTACTGAGCTAGAGAAAGCTAAATCTATTGTTTCTGCATTCTTGGGGCATGAATTTGAGAAAGGAGAAGAAAGGCACGTGCGAAGGGTTAACAAAATGGATGCGCAAGGAGCCTGGGTTGTGAGTGGAGAGGAGCCTGAAAGTGTGTCTACGTGTTCGGATTGTGAATAATTTTAACTTTTTCTAATTATGCCAAAAATTGCACCATCAATATTGTCTGCTGACTTTACTCGACTTGGAGAAGAGATTTTTGCTGTTTTGGAGGCTGGAGCTGAGTTGGTGCATGTTGATGTGATGGATGGGCATTTCGTCCCAAATATCACTATTGGAGTTCCTGTTGCGAAGTCTTTGGCTGCAACTGTGAAGGCTCCTCTTGATGTTCATTTGATGATTGAGAATCCTGAGAAGTTTGTTGAGCCTTTTGCGAAAGCATTGGCCAGTGGTTTTGAGGGACGTGATATTGGGCAAGATTATATTGTTGTGCATGCCGAAGCGTGTGGAGCTACAGGTGGTGCTCCAGGAGGACTTGGTTCTGTGGAGGCTCTCAAAGGTTGCTTGGCAATGATCAAGGCGAAGGGGGTTCGGGCTGGGTTTTCGGTAAAGCCGGGAACGCCTATTGAACAATATGAAGATGCTTTGGCTTTGTCTGATATGGTTCTCGTGATGACTGTGGAACCTGGTTTTGGAGGACAGAGTTTCATGGAAGATATGATGCCAAAAGTGGCTTGGTTACGGGACAAAAAAGCTTCGTCCGGTGGCGCGTTGGCTTATGAAATTGAGGTTGATGGTGGGATCAATGCAGAGACTGCGAAGGTGGCTATTGAGAATGGAACTGACGTTATGGTTGCTGGAAGTTATGTGTTTGGGGCGGAGGATTATGGGAAGGCAGTGGGGAGTTTGAGGTAGGGGCTTACAGAATAGTTCGGATAAACTTTTCTATGGCTTTGATTTTGTTGGTTTTTGAGGTGGTCTTGGTTTGGTCGTATAGGTTTATGAACTTGCTGCCGATGATTACGATGTCTGCGTGTTTTGCGGCTTCTTTTGCTTGGGCGGGAGTTGAGATTCCGAACCCTAGAGCTAGTGGCAGGTTTATGTGTTTGCGGACTTTCTTGAGGTAAGAAGCAAGGTCTGGGTTGAGGGCGTTTTTTTCGCCTGTTGTTCCGTATCTTGAGACACAGTATATAAATCCTGTGGCGATTTCTGCTATGAGTTTGAGTCGTCTTGTTGGGGTGATGGGGGAGATGACTTGGACTGGGTGGAGATTGTGTTTTTTGCACAATCCTAGATAGTTTTCGTATGGTTCCTCATCTATTGGTAGGTCTGGAATGATGAATCCGTAGACTCCTGCTTCTTTGGCTTCGCGGCAGAATTTTTCTAGTCCGTATTTGAAGGCGATGTTGAAGTAGGTCATTATGAGTATTGGAACTGTGGTTTGGCTTTTGATGTTTTTAACTAGGGTCATGGCTTTTTTTGTAGTCATGCCGTTTTGTAGTGATAATTCGTTGGCTCTTATTAGGGTTGGGCCGTCTGCTATTGGGTCTGAAAAAGGGATTTGGATTTCGATGAATGAAGCTCCTGATTTCGCCATTGCGAGAGCTGTTTTTTCAGATTCTTTTAGGTTTGGGTATCCTGCGACTATGTGTGTCATTAATTTCATTGGAGGTTTCATGTTAGGGAGAAGTTAAATTTTTTACTTAGGATGAATATGTCTTTGTCTCCGCGTCCTGAACAGTTGAGTACTATTGTTTTGTTTTTAGAAAGTTTTGGAGCGAGTTTTATTGTTTCTGCAACCGCGTGAGACGATTCTAGTGCAGCAAAAATTCCTTCTTTTTTTGCTAGGAGTTTGTATGCTTTGAGGACTTCTGAGTCTGTGGCGTATGTTGTTTGGATTCTGCCTATGTCTTTGAGGTATGCGAGGCATGGGCTTACTCCAGAGTAGTCTAGGCCTGCTGAGATGCTGTGTGTTTCTTTGATTTGGCCGTCTGAGTTTTGGAGGAAGATTGATTTGAATCCTTCTACTATTCCTGTTGAGCCGGTTTGGAATCTGGCTGCGTGTTGGCAGGCTCGATCGGTTTCTTTTATTCCTTTTCCGCCTGCTTCTACGGCTATCATTTTCACTTCGCTATCGTCCAGGAATTCGTGAAACAATCCCAATGCATTGCTGCCTCCGCCTACGCAGGCTACGAGGTAGTCTGGTTTTACGACCTCTTGAGTTTTGAGTTGGGCTCGCACTTCCTTTCCAACGATGCTTTGGAAATAGGTGTTCATTGCTGGGTATGGATGTGGGCCGCAGGCTGTGCCCAGTAGGTAGTGTGTGTCTTCTGGATTGGCTATCAAGTCTTTGAGGGCTGCGTTGATGGCGTCTCTGAGAATCTTTCCACCTGTTTGTACTGGGACCACTTTTGCTCCGAGCATTTTCATAAAGAAGACATTGGGCTTTTGTCTTTCGTAGTCTTTGGCTCCCATGTATATGGTGCAGTCTAGATTGAGTTTTGCGCAGACCGTTGCTGTGGCGAGTCCGTGTTGGCCGGCGCCGGTTTCTGCTATGACTCTTTTTTTGCCGAGATGTTTTGCTATCAGACTTTGTCCGAGGCAGTGGTTGATTTTGTGTGCGCCGGTGTGGTTTAGTCCTTCGTTCTTTAGGAATATTTTGGCTCCTCCCAATTCTTCTGTGAGATTTTTGCAGTAGTATAGTGGGGTTGGGCGGCCTGAATAGTTTTTGTACAAGTCTTTTAGTTCTCGTGTGAATTTTGGGTCTTTTTTGAGTTTGTAAAAAGCTTTCTCAAGTTCTTCCAGTGTTGGGATTATGAGTTCGGGTACATATCTCCCGCCGTATTGTCCAAAGCGACCTGATGGGTTTGTGATGTAGGCTTTGAGATTTTTCATAGCTCTTTGATTAAAGATTCGAATGATTCAAAAGTGAGTGATTGTCCTCCGTCTGAAAGGGCGTTTTTTGGATCGTTGTGCACTTCGACGATGAGTCCGTCTGCGCCTACTGCTAGCCCTGCTTTTGCGAGTGGAGCGACTAGGTCGTATCTACCGGCTGCGTGGCTTGGGTCTACGATGATTGGCAGGTGGGATTCTTTTTTTATCAATGCGACTGTGTTGAGATCGAGGGTGTTTCGTGTGGATTGTTCGAATGTTCTGATACCTCTTTCACACAGTACGACGTTTGGGTTTCCTTCATTGAGAATGTATTCTGCTGCAAGCAGGAATTCTTCCATAGTTGCTGACATTCCTCTTTTGAGGAGGATTGGTTTGCCGAGTTTTGCGACTTTTTTGAGGAGGTCAAAGTTGTGCATGTTTCTTGCGCCGATTTGGATCATGTCTGTGTGTTTTTTGAAGAGGTCGAGTTGGTCTGTTGATGTTATTTCGCTGATTGTTGGAATGCCGACTTCTTTTGATATTTTGCTCATGATTTTGAGGCCTTCTTCCTCTAGTCCCTGAAATGAGTAAGGAGATGTTCGTGGTTTGTATGCGCCACCTCTGAGCATGTTTGCTCCGAGTTTTTTGATGGCTTTGGCAATCTCTAGGAGTTGTTCGTATGATTCGATGGAGCAAGGTCCGGCGATGATCACGGGCTTCTTGCCTCCGAATATTGTGCTCTTGTTGATTTCGACTGTGCTGTCTTGTTCTCGGTATTCTCGGCTAACTAGTTTGTATTTTTTGGTTACGTGGATGATTTCTTTTACTCCTGGGAAGTTTAAGATTCTGCTTTGGTCGATGTATTCTTTGTTTCCCATTACGCCGATTGTGGTTCTTTGGGAACCTGGCAGTCTTTCTGCTTGTAGCTTTAATTTTTCGATAGCTTTTACTACGTTATCGATTTGAGGCTTTGTTGCCTTGTTTTTCATTACAATTAACATGATTTGGTTTGGTTAAGAATTCTTGTGATTAGTTTTTGGTCGATATGGGCTGGGGTGTTTTTTGTTTGGGTTTCTGCTCCGCTGGCCATGTCGACTCCGAGAGGGGAGTGGGCGAGGGCTTGTGGGAGTGTTTTTATGTTAATACCTCCTGCTAGGAGGAATGGTTGTTTGAAGTTTTTGAGGAGTTTGTGGTTTGCGGATTCTCCGCTTCCAGGCTCGGTGCTGTCGAATAGTATGTATGCGCAATGCGGGAAGTATTTTTCTGCTTGGGCTATGTCTTTTTTGGTTTTCAGTTTGATTGTTTTGATAACTGGTTTTTGGCATTTTTTTACGAAGCTCAAGGGCTCTTCTCCTGATAGTTGGATGAAGTCGAGGTGTGGGGCTAGCGCGTTGATTTGTTTGATTGATTGGTTTTGGAAGACTCCGACTTTGTGGATGTTTGTTGTGGCTTTGCAAATTTCGATGGCTTTGTTGGTGGTGATGTATCTTTTGCTTGTTGGGACGAAATTGAGGCCGATGAAATCGACTCCGATGTCTTCGCAGAATTTTGCGTCTTTGGTTGTTCTGATTCCGCAGATTTTCAATTTTGGAGTTGTAAGGGTTAGGGATGGGTTTTTCATTAGGGAAGTTCCTACCAATACTGCGTTGATGTTTTTTGGGAGGGACTGGATGTCTTTTTTTGAAAAGATGCCGCTCTCGGAGACTATTGTTATGTGTTTCGGGATGTGTTTTGCGATCTTTTTTGTGTTGTTGAGATCGACTTTGAAAGTTTTCAAATCCCTGTTGTTAATGCCTATGATTTTGACGGGTGTCTTGAGGGCTTTTTTGAGTTCTGGCAGTGTGTGAACTTCACACAGTACGTCCATGCCCAGGGTTTTTGCGAGTTTTGTAAAGTGTGTGATTTGGGCTTCTGACAGGAGTGCGGCGATGAGTAGGATTGCGTCTGCGCCGTGTTTTCTGGCTTGGAATATTTGGTTTTTGTGAACTATGAAGTCTTTGCAAAGCAGTGGTGTGTGGGTTGTGTTTTGTTTTGCAATTTTGAGATTTTTGAAGCTTCCTTGGAAATGTTTTTCGTCTGTTAGGACTGAGATTGCTGATGCTCCTATTTTTTCGTAGTTTTGTGCGATTCCTTTTGGGTCAAAGTTTTTTGAGATCAGGCCTTTGCTTGGTGAGGCTTTTTTGATTTCTGCGATGATTGATGTTTGGCCCGTTCGTAGCGCTTTTAGAAAGTTCCTGTCTGATTTTCGTAGGTTCTTGATGTCGCTTTCTGATATTTGTGGGATGAAGTCTGGCTTTATTAATTTCAGAGCCATGATGCAGTTTATTAATACGAGGTCTTGGTGTCTTGTTTTGCATTTTCCTTCTAGGATCTGTTTGCAAATTTTGACGTTGAAGGCGGGGCTGCCTCCTTTTATCTCAGAGAATTTTGCTTTTTTCATACCAAAGTCTTCGGGTGAGATTGTGTAGTTGGAGATTTTGCCGTTGATTAGTTCTGTGACAAAAGTTTTGCCGGTGAGGGTGACTTCGTCGAGGCCGTCTTCTCCACAAACGATTATTATGTGTTTTTTTCCGAGGATTTCGCAGGTTTTGGCTATCAGCTGCATTTTGTCTTTGAAGGCTGTTCCTATTATTTGTTTCTGAGTGTTTGCAGGATTGAGAAGTGGGCCTAGGAGGTTGAAGAAAGTTGGTTTGCCGAGTTCTGTTCG
>Ga0307989_1001336_pt1 | contig 13438 bp, 21 predicted proteins | sample EllFjometagen185_FD_203164 | JGI IMG/M metagenome (GOLD analysis project Ga0307989, IMG submission 203164) | Marine microbial communities from Ellis Fjord, Antarctic Ocean - #185 | ecosystem: Environmental > Aquatic > Marine > Unclassified | place: Southern Ocean | collected 2014-10-08
ATACAGCATCTTACAAGTAAGACAAGTAAGAAAATGGAAATCCAAGAAATAAAAACCGCAACAATAACAAGCAAGGGCCAAATCTGCATTCCAAGTTCAGCCAGAAACTTTCCAGGATTCCAAGAAGGCTCCAAGATAACAATCACAGTCTACCCAGACAAAGTAGAAATAAAACCTCTAAAACAAAAAGAGTTAACCGATGTCCAAGCAGGCATGTTGGCAAGTCAAAAAGCCCTAGCAAAAAACTGGTTATCAGAAGAGGATGAAGAGGCATGGAAAGATTTGTAAAAGGAGATATTCTAGTTGTGCAGTTTCCGTACACTAATTTTTCAGGAACAAAGAAAAGACCCGCAGTTGTAATTGCCACACTCAGAGGAGAAAACGTAATTCTAGCACAGATAACAACCACTCAAAGAAACGACGAAGATTTGGTTTCTCTAACAAGAAAAGATTTCACAACAGGGCGCCTAAATCGAGACAGCTTTATCAATACCTCACTTATCCTCACAGTAGACAAGTCAGAAATAAGCTACAAGGTAGGAAATATAAACAGTGCAAAAATAAAAGAAGTAGAAGAAAAACTTTGCGAGATATTTACAAGATAATTTTAAAAAAACACCGCTCATTACCAGTCAAAGAACTCCCATTCGAAATCATAAATCCAGGAATAAAAAAACGCGGCCTATTCTGACTTATACTTCTTAGCCCAATCCTCAGATTCTTTCTTCGTCCCAACTCTAAACAAATTATAAAAATCCTTAATCCTAATCTTCTCTGTCTTTATAGGGGTCACCGCAACATCAGATACAAATTGATGTATGTCAATTTTAGTTTGTTTAAAAGTTTCCATAGGTAAATAATGAAGGTAAATAAATTCCTGTTTAGGAAAGTCTCCATAAATTACAGCATTCAGTTTCCCCTCACTATATTCTTCTATACTTCCACCAAAAACGTCCTTGCATCCCAAGATACCCATGACAATAGCCAAATCTTTTCTATCTGTAGCATAAACTGCCAATAGTCTATTTTCTGGACGTTCCTCGGAGTCTTCTCCTTGCGAAGGATTAAGTTTGTCCCCCTGCAATTTTTCAGAACTGCCATGATACAAATATTTCATTTTTTCGTCACCTTCTTTCTCTTCTTGCCAACCTTTTTCCGCACAACCTTCCCCTTCCCATGATCCACAATCTTCCCCCCAACAATCTCAACCTCACCACTCGCCATCTTCGCCTTAAACTCCGCCTTCTTCTTCGCAGCCTCCTCATTCGTCACACACTCCATATTAAAACAAAACTTCCAAGGCGCCTTCCCCCTCTGAAAACTCTGAACCAAAGGAAACCCACATTCCTCACACATATCCAATTCCTCTATCTTCAATCCTCCATCATCTATCACCTGTCGTCTCGCCGGCTTCATCTGTCCCTTAGGCGGCAAAGAATAAATCGTCTTACAATCAGGATAAGCATCACAAGAAACAAAATACCGACCAAACTTCTTCCCATACATAACCCGCAAATTCCCCTTCCCGCATTTCCGACACTTATCCAAAGTATTCATCTCCTTCTCCTCCTCCCAAACCTTCGCATTAGCATCCGCCAAACTCTTCCCCATCTCCGCCAAATTCGCAGTCATCCCCTCCGCAATCGAAGTCACAACCTTCTTAGAATCCTCCAAAACCTTAGAACCCATTTTCTCGAAATCCCCATCCGCAACAACAATTTCCTCAAGTTTCTCAGTCATATCAGCAGTCATCTTCTCATCGAGTATTATAGGAGCATACTTCTCAAGCGTCTCACACATTCTTAATCCCAGCTCCGTCACCTCAATCGCCTTCTCTCTAGCATACCCACGAGAATAAAGCGTCTCAATAATATTAGCCCGAGTAGCCTTCGTCCCCAAATTCTTACTCTCAAGTTCCTTTACTAATGATGCCGCAGAATATCTCCTAGGCGGCTTCGTCTCCTTCTCCTCAGTCCTAATCTCCAAAACATCAACCTCACCATCAAGCGTCGGAATCTTCGCCTCCTTAGTCGCATGCGGATAAACATTCATCCAACCCTTCTCCTTTATCTGCGTCCCATTCGCACTAAAAGTTAATCCCTGTCCCGTTCGATGCACCCGCCCCGTTCGATTTCTATCTAATGGGGTGCTATCTAACTGGGAGCCAACCTTCACGCCAACTCTCTTCCTGTCCATTATAGCCGAATCACAAAAACAAGCAATAAACCGTTTCACAATCAAATCATAAATCTTCTTATCCAATTCCTTAATCTTAACTTTCTCCCCAGTCGGATAAATAGCAGGATGCGCCGGATCCTTTTTCTTCCCCTGAGTCGGCTTACCATTCACCGCATACTTAACAGCAGCAGTATGTTTCTTCAACCGCTTCAAAATCTTCCCATACCCAATCGACTTATCATACTCCTGACTCGAAGTCCTCGGATAAGAAATCGCACCAGCCAAATACAAACTCTGCGCAGTCTTCATAGTCTGAGCAGGAGTTGACCCACAATATTTGTAAGCCTCAGTCTGCAAAGTCGTCAAGTCAAACGGAACAGGCGCCGGCATTTCCTTTTCACTAACAGTCGTCTTAGCCTCGCCCTTCTTCCCCTGCAAATGCTTAAACCTCAACAACTCAGATTCATTAAAAATATCCCGAGGATGCTTCACCTCCAACCGATTCCCCTTAATATCCTTCACCTGCAAAAATACATTCCAAAACGGCTCTGACTCAAACGCCTCAATCTCCCGCTCTCGATCCACAACAATCTTCAACGCCGGACCCTGCACCCGACCAATAGACAAAATCCGAAAAGTCCCAGTAGAACTAAGAGCCTTCATCAAACCTCTCGACAAATTAATCCCATAAAACCAATCCAAATAATGCCGAGTCTCCCCACTAACAGCAGCACCCCAATTCAAACTAGGCAACAAATTCTCAAAACTTTCCTCCAAAGCCTCCTTAGTCAAAAGCGAAAACTTCATCCTCTTCGCATCCTTCCTCTTCGCAACAAACCGCACAACATTCCAACCAATCACTTCACCCTCAACATCAAAATCCGTCGCAACAATAAACTCCTTCGACTCCTTCACAAGCCTCTTCAAAACAGCCAAATACTTCTTAGTAAAATCCTTCTTCTTCTTTCTGCCACTTGGAAACCAATCAACATCAAAATTAGGAAACGGACCCCTAGCCTCAACCTGCTGCACCCCAAACAAATGCCCAACAGCACAACCAACCAAATACCTCTGACTCCCTTTATAGAATTCGTAGTAGGAAACTTTGTTTTTATCTGTAATTTTTTCATCAGTTGCACCAGAAAGCGCAGTAGCTATTTTCGCAGCTGCAGCGGGCTTCTCTGTTATAATAAGTATTGCATCTTTTACCATAATAAAAATAACCAAACAGACTATAATAATATTACGATAATTCAAAAGAAAATAGCAAAACCCGCCAAGTTCCCATGCGAAGCATGAGTTTTTCCAATCACAAGGTGATTGAGCTTTTCCGCAAAGTAAACTTTGCGAACTTTTCCATATCAAATTTTAATTTGAGATGAGTTGCCGCAGCAGGCTCCCCTTATAAAATTCATAATAAGAAACCTTATTCTTATCCGTAATCTTCTTGTCATCAGCCCCACTCAAAGCCGCCGCAATCTTCGCCGCAGCCGCCGGTTTCTCCGTAATAATAAGTATAGCATCTTTAGTCATAGGAGATATAATCAAAGATAGTTTATATTTTTAATTGAAGCTACAACGCAATTAAAGAGACCTCTACTGAATAATAAAATTTACCAAAAGCATTATAAATTAGTTTACCTTTCATTTATCAATATGAACAAAAAGCAAAAAGCAAAGCTCAAAAAAACAGTTGAAATGGGTAAATGGAATTATGTTCTGAGGATAGGCGTTCTTTATTTTGGAGGTATTACGTTTATCTTTTTACTGTTTATGGATTTTATTGAAAAAAGAGAAAATATTCCATTGGATTTTATTGCATATCCTTTAATCTGTATAATACTAGGACTAATCTTCGGACTTTGGGCTTGGAACAATATTAATAAAAGATTTAAAGGAAAATGAGCCTAACTTTAATTGAACTTTTAGGAGTAGGAGGTTTCATTTTAGGAATTACTAATCTTATTTTATTATGGGCAAAATATAGAAAAGACAAGCCGATCATAACTATAAAAAAGAAGCTTTATAAAAAATATCTTAAATTTGAAGAATTAAATCCTAAAGAATATAACCAAGCTATTAAGAAAGCATGTGTAGAAAATCCTGAGATATTCAATCAAGAATATAGAAACCTAATTGTAGACATAACAAACAAAGGACATAGAGATGCAAAATTAAAAAGCATTTTACCTTTATACAAACGGAAAGGAAAAATTGACTTTTCCCCAAGGGTTATAAATTTTCATCCAACAACAATAAATGCAGGAGATAGAAAGCCTACCCACCTATTTTTTGAATTTCCACCAAATGTGATTGAAGAAATTGAAAAAACATTGCCGAATATAATAAACATTGAATTTGATTTTGCCCATAAGAAAATCAAGAAAAAATTTAAGATAGGAAAGTCACCTCATCCCCAAAACAAATACTCACTCCTTCATTTTATTCAGTCGTTAGAAATCTATGCAAATCCCCCAATCCATGCCAATTAATTTTCCCAGTCGTCTCTCGCGTTCATTCCCACAATCCTGCACCCAATCCGCGTGCCAATTCCCCTCCCCAAAAGTCCATGCTAATCCGTGGCCAAAATTTCGTCGTCTCCCCTCCTCAACCTCACCATAAGTTCCTACTATTTAAATCCAATCCCCAATCACTCTCCATCCCCATCCTTCCACTCAACATCAACACCACAAATCTCCTCCCTAACCTCTTCTTCAACCATAATCTTCAACAACATCAATCCAACAAAGCTATCTCTATCCTCAACCTTAAATGACATTATCCCTCCAAGAAAAAAATACTCCCCATCCCAATCCTTAACAATAATCGCCTTAATCAAATCCCCATCCACAAAACCCGCATCCAAATCAAAAGTCCTCACACTAACAACCTCATCATTTCCCAAATCCCTAATAACATAAACCCTGCCATCCTCCAAAATCTCAACTATCTCAAAAAGCGACTCCCTATAATCAAACAAATTCTGCAACATCTGCTTCTCCCCCTCATCAAAATAATCATCAGGAAAAGAAAGAATCGTCTTAACAACATTCGTCCCATTCGCAAGAACATGCTTCAACAAAAACCAAGCATTATAATCTTCATCAGACCTCTGCCTACTCTCAAAAAGCTTAAACCTATCCTCATCCGCATGAACATAATCCTCCCTCGAACCATCATAAACACCCGGATAAAAATGCTCAATAAAATCTACCACCTTATCAAAAAACTCACCATTAGCCTTCTTCCTGTTCTTAGCTTCACTATCCATCTTTAACATCCCTCAAACTAACACGAAAAACCTTCTCCTTCTCAATCAACCCAATCAAATCCTCATCCAACTCCTTCTTCACCGCCCTACTCCCAAATCGAGAATAATTAAGCATAGAAAACTCATCCCACAAACCCTTCTCCTTCAACAAAGCAACAATAGAACTCTTATCCTCAGGATAAATTATCTTCTCGCACTCCTTAACAAAACACTTTTTACTATTCCCAAACAAAACCCCAACACCCTTCTGCCCAGCAAGCTCAACAATCCTCCTCTTCACCTCAATCTCTCTAGCCTCAATCTCTTTCCTCTTCCCCACAAGCCTCCCAAGCTCATCAACCAACCCATCATCATTACCCATTATACCCTTTTCAGTAATACAATCTTTATAAGAATTTATATTATTACCCTAACAAATCCGCGTTCATTCACATGCCAAATTCCCCCTCTAAAGAAATTCCGCGCCAGTCCGCGAAATTCCGCGGATAAAATTACCCCCTCCCCAATAAACAAAACCATTAAAAACTCCAATTACCATAGTAATGCATGACAATGCAAACAATGCAAATCCGAATCAACCAAGGACTAACCCAGCGACTAGACAACCTAGTAAAATCAGGAATCTACCAAAACCGCTCCGAAGCAATCCGAGACGCCGTAAGAAGATTAGTCCTAAAAGAAATAACAGGCATAATCCCAAACGAACAAGAATCAGTAAACCAAATAAGAAGCGCAAGAAAAAAATTATCAAAAGAAAAATTCAACCTAGAAGAAATAAACATCTTAGTAAATTAAGTCTTCAGGCCTATTAACTTCAATCTTCCCGCCAGAAAACTCAATCTCCTATAATAAAGTTGCGTTATCATATACATTAACTCTTCCACAAGAAACGCGGCGCTGAAAGTGTCACAGTTTCTTGTGTAACAAGTCCAGCCAAGCCCCCGCGAAGCGAACCACCCGAAATTTCAAAGAAATTTTGAACCACCCAGCAAAGCTGAACCACCCATTGGCAAAACCAATGAACCCCCGCAAAATTATATCTCAATAATTTTGCCGCCCCGCCCAACCTGAACAACCCGAGTCCCCCCAACAACATCCTCAATCCCCTCACCCTCATGAATATGCGCCGCAATCAACAAGTCCGGTTTAAACTCATTCAAAGCCTCCCTCAAAACCTCATCCCCAGCAATACCAGAAAACTCAGCCTTCGTCCCAGCCACATGCAAATGCGAAACCAAAATCCGCTTCTTATCCTTCATCCTAGAAAAATTGCTCTTAATCATCTTCAAATCCTCATCACCCAAACTAAGCTTCCAATTCCCACTCCCAATCCCCGCAATCCCAACCCCACCATAACTAACATAATAACCATGAATATTCTTCCCCTCCTTCAACATCCCGACATCCTCATCAAAATCACAATTCCCCGGAACAAAAACAACCTTCTGCCCAGCCTTCACAAACGGCTCCAAAATCCCAGGCTTCCCCTCCTCATACCCATAAATATCCCCAGCCAAAACAACAAGGTCAACTTTATTCTTTTTAGCCTTAGAAGACAATTTCTTAGCGATGTTTAAACTACCATGCAAATCTCCAGCAGCCAAAATCCTCAGTTTCTTTCTCATATAATAAACACATCAAACAATTATAAAAACTTTCTCCTCAATTTCTTTTCCATATTAAATCAAATTACCCAAACTTTTTATTCTTATCGAGAGCACTATAAAGTAAAGCATGAGCAAGCATAGTTTCCCTTTCATTAGTCGTAGTCAAAACTTCCCCATACTTTCTCGAATCACTTTGCTCCTGCATCGCATCCAAAATACCTTTAGTCCGAGCCGAATCAACAAACTCGCTAATAACCATCTTAATCTTACGACCATCTCCATCCAATCCAGTCAACCCAACTCCCTTCTCCAAAGAACCACTCCGAGCAAGCTCTTGAGAAACATTAAGTCCATTACCATTCATAAAATTCCCAAGATTAATATTCGCACCACCCACATTAACAACATTATAATTATCCCATCTATCAAGCTTCTCAGGATTTCTAACTCCATTAACAGCACCACTATCAACAGTCGCACCATTAGGATGAAAACTGAAAAAATCACTAATATAGTTTTTATCAAATCTCATAGGTTTCAACTCATCAATCTCATCATCATTAGGCAAATAACACCAATCCAAAACAATCCATTCATCATCGCTCTCCCTCTTGTATGCAGCCCAAGCGTGCCCACCAGTTTCAGCGCCACTTCCTGCCCTAACTATTCCACCATACCAACGACTCCTCTCTTCTGGAATGCCCGCATGATCCATAAGCGAAGTTATTCCAATAGCTCCACCATCGCAGTCCTCTTCCATTCTCCCAAAAGTCTCGCTAGGCTTAGCCCAATATTAATTCATCCCCCAATTCTCCATATCACTAACATATTCCAAATTCTTCTGAACCCAATCCCGAATCGCCCAAGCCTTATCATCATTAGTCACAGCCCCATATGCCCCAACAATAGAATCAGCCAACTCATCTATCTTAGGATTATTCAACTCAAAAAATCCAGAATAACTTTCATCAGACAAACTCCCATGCTCCAAAGAATCCTGAAAATTATAAAGACCCTCATTCAAAACATTAATATTATTCAAAAGCCCAATCAATCCATCATTCGTATTATTCCTCCCGAATAAATTATCCAAAAAGTTTCCCCCAGAGTCATTACCCCACATAGAATTAACAATAACAGGAAACATTTCCTGAACAAATTTATAACTCAAAATCCTACTCTTGTCACTCTTCTGTCGAACCTCCCCATAAATATCAGAATCATTCTCACTCTCTCTTACATAATCACTTCCAGAAGTATCTACATATTTCATATCAGGAACAGCCGCAATCAGTTCCCCATTCCCATCAACAACACCCCCGCCCAAAACAAAACCTTCCAATCCACTATTAGAATTATCATCATCCGCAGGAATTCTAGCTTCACCTATTTTATCCACAGCAATCTTTCCAGATTCCCGAATACTATCAACATAATTCTGATAACTAGACCAATCAGGCCCAGCACTACCGCTAACCGCATCTACTACCATACAATGACAACAAGAAACAAATTTATAAGTCTATCCTAACCACCAATTTTAAAAACACTACACCCTTTTCTATAAAATGGCAAAACCAAAACCATACAATCCAAAAGAAGCCGAACCTAGAATCCTCAAACTCTGGCAAGACAAACAAATCTACAAATTCGATTCAGACAACACAACAAAAGAACTCTTCTCGTTCGACACACCACCTCCAACAGTATCCGGAACTCTCCACATGGGACACGCATTCGGCGACGCACAACAAGACTTCATAGCACGATACAAAAGAATGCAAGGCTTCAACGTACTAAACCCATTTGGCACAGACGACAACGGACTACCAACATTAAGACTCGTAGAAAAAGAAAAAGCAATCAAAGCAAAAGACATGTCCAGACAAGAGTTCATAGACATCTGCCTAAAAGCAATCAAAGAAGAATACGTACCACAATTCTTAGCAGACGCAAAACGACTCGGAACCTCAGCAGACTGGGATATATTTTACTCAACAATAGACGAACGCTCCAGAAGAATCTCCCAAAAATCTTTCATAGACCTCTACAAAATGGGAAGAGAATACCGAACCAAATGCCCATCCCTCTGGTGCACAACATGCCAAACAACAATCGCCCAAGTAGAACTAGAAGACGAAACCCAAGAATCAACATTCAACGATATCACATTCAAACTAGAAAGCCAAGACCTAACAATCTCAACAACAAGACCAGAGTTATTACCAGCCTGCGTCTGTATCTTCGTAAATCCAAATGACGAAAGATACAAAGACCTAGTCGGAAAAGAAGCAACAGTCCCACTATTCAATTTCAAAGTCCCAATCAAAACTGACGAAAAAGCCGACCAAGAAAAAGGATCAGGTGCAGTAATGTGTTGCACCTTCGGAGACCAAACCGACATGGAATGGCAAAAAGAACACCAACTAGAAATCAAAGAAGCAATATCTCCAGACGGCAAGATGACAAAACTAGCAGGCAAATACGAAGGTTTGAAAATCAAAGAAGCAAGAAAACAAATAATCGAAGACCTCAAAGAAGCAAACCTTCTAACAAACCAAGAAGAAATAACTCACGATGTAAACGTTCACGAAAGATGCCAGACCCCAATAGAATTCAGAAACTCAAAGCAATGGTTCGTAAAATACCTAGACATTAAAGACGACATGATAAAATGGGGCAACGAAGTAAAATGGCATCCAGACCATATGAAGCACAGATACACTAATTGGGTCAAAGGTTTAAAATGGGACTGGTGCATCTCAAGACAAATACCCTTTGGAATTCCATTCCCAGTATGGTATTGCAAAGAATGCGACGAACCAATAATGGCAGACGAATCCCAATTACCAATAGACCCACTAGAAGACAAACCATTAATCAAGGAATGCCCAAAATGCAAATGCAAAGAATTTATCCCAGAACAAGACATCATGAACACCTGGGCAACCTCAGCCCTAACACCCGACATCATAAAAGACCTACTAAAAGATACCAAGATTTACAACAAAATAAAAGACAAACCGTTCAACGTCCGAAGAAACGGCCACGACATAATAAGTTTCTGGGACTTCAATTCATTAGTCAAATCCCAATTACACCACAAGCGAAACCCGTGGAACGAAATAATGATCAATGGTTTTATGTTAGCAAAAGACGGAAGCAAAATGTCAAAATCAAGAGGCAATGGAATATCTCCAAGAGATGTAGTAAATGAACACGGAGCAGATGCTCTTAGATATCTCTGTGCAGCAGCAAAACTAGGAGAAGACATCGCATTTCCAGATGCCGAATTAGTAAAAGCAAAAAAACTAATCAACAAAATCCACAACGCCTCAAAATTCGTATTCATGAACCTAGAAGGCTACAAAGACGAAAAACCAAAGCAACTAGAAAAGATAGACCAAGAGTTCCTTAACCACCTAAACAATTTAACAGAACAAGTAACCACACACTTCGACAACTACAACTACTCTCACGCAAAAGAACTAACCGAAAGATTCTTCTTCGACGACTTCGCAAACGACTACATAGAAATCACAAAGAAAAGAGTCTACAACGAAACAGGCGACAAAAAAACATCCGCACAATACACACTAAAAAAATCCCTACTAACAATCCTAAAACTCTTCGCCCCAATAACACCATTCATCACAGAAGAAATCTACCAAACCTACTACAAGGAATCCGAATCAATCCACATTGCCGACTGGCCAACTCACAAAGAAAATTCCGAACCCTCAAAATTATTCCAAGAATTCCAAGAAGTCCTAACAAAGATAAGACAAGAAAAAACAACCGCACAAAAATCAATGAACTCCGAGATAACTCTAACACTAGAAAAAGAAACAATCCAAAACCTAGCCGAAACAACAGAAGACCTAAAGTCAGTAACCGCAGCGACAGAAATCAAGCAAGGCAACTTCAAAGTAGAATTCATATAACCCAAACTCCTAAAAACCATTCTCTCCTAACACTACCATGAACAAAATAACAAAGCCAAACAAGTCATACTACCAACTACCAGCGAAGCGTACTACTAACTACCAACTGCGCCGGAGGCGCCCATGAACGAAGCACAAAAATACGAACTTGAATCAACTGTCGAAGAATTAGAATCCTATCGTGGTCGCCACACCGAACTAATTACAGTCCTAATCCCAGCCGGAACAACTCTAACCCAAGTAACAAAACAGCTAGAAGACGAAAAAGGAACAGCAACAAATATTAAATCAACCGGAACAAGAAAAAACGTAATCGCATCCCTAGATAGAGCAGTAAGAAAACTAAAAGAAATAGGAAAGACACCAGAGAACGGGTTAGCAGTATACGCAGGAAACGTAACGCTAGCAGACGGAAGAGAGTCCCTAGAAGTCTGGGCAATCGAACCACCTAAAAAGTTAAAGATCAAAATCTACAGATGCGACCAAACATTCGTAGTAGATCCCCTAAAAGAAATGTTAGAAACAGACGAAGTCTACGGACTCCTAATCATCGAAAGAAACGAAGCAAGCATAGGAATGCTAGACGGAAAACATATCAAACTCCTACAACACATGACATCCGGAATCCCGGGCAAAACAAAATGCGGCGGACAAAGTGCAGCAAGATATTCAAGAATAAGAGATTCCCTAGCAAAAGACTTTTTCAAACGAATAGCCGAAAACATGAGGACACATTTTTGGGATAACAAAAAACTAAAAGGAATAATAGTCGGCGGACCAATTCCCACAAAAGACGAATTCCTAGTCCAAAGCCAACTAGTAACACAACTAAAAGATAAAGTAATCGGAGTAAAAGACATCGGAGGAACAGGTATGCACGGACTGCACGAACTAGTCGAAGCCTCAGAAGACCTCCTAGCCGAACAAGAAATGACAAAGCAGAGGAAAATCCTAGACCTCTTCTTCGAAAAATTAGCAAAAGAACCAGACAAAGTTTCATATGGAGAAGCCGAAGTAGAAGACAGATTAATCAGAGGAGCAGTAGACAAACTAATCATTTCAAAATCCATGGACAAAGAAAAAATAAAAGCAATGGAGAAACTAGCAAAGGCATCCTCGGCAGAAATTTACATAGTAACCAACGAAACAGCCGAAGGCGTCCAATTCGACAACCTAGGCGGCATCGCCGGATTACTAAGATTCGAAATCCACGATTAAACTTCTCAACAATTCCCAAAACAATTTCGCGGATAATTATTCCCCAATCCAAAACCCAAGCGCCGCAGGCTAGTGCACGACGAAGTCGTTAGTGTACGCGAAACGCTAGTGGCTAAAACCAAATTCCAACACCACAACCAAATCTATGTGTCAAAAACATAATCGGCACATTAAACTTCTCAACAATTCCCAAAACAATTCCGCGTCAATCCGCGGATAAAAATATTTTCCCCTTCCCAATATCACTCACCAAAAACAAACAACCAAAAAACAAACAACCAAAAAACAACCCCTAAGCCAAAGCAATCTTCATCTTCCTCTGAATCTCTAACTCTAAATCCAACTTTCTCTTTTTCAACTCACTATCATGCTCCTGAATCTTCTGCTTCAACAACAAACCCATCCCCATCAAAATCATAAGGCACAAAAGAAACCTCTACCCTATTACCACTAGACCCATTCTCCAAAGCATAGGCAACCTCACTCCCCAAATCTTCACTACCAACTACCAGCGAAGCGTTACTACCAACTACTAACTCTTGTGAATCTTCGGCAAAATGATAAAGCCGAAGACGAGAGTCATTCATTTTGACTGGAGATTCAACAAGCGCATAAGCCAAAATCTCAGTATACCCCAACTCACTCGAAGCCGAAACAACAACCCTCTTCCCTCCCTCAATCAAAACCTCATCAGCAACAGGGGCAGGCGTAGAATACTCAACCGCAATCTCCAAAGCCCCAGTAGAATTCACAATATCATCAAGCTCAACAATAGTAGAATTCTCTTTTTCTACTACCAGCGAAGCGTACTCCGAACTACTAACTACCGACTGATCTGAAAGTTCCACAACATTACCAGTAACAGTAAACCCAGTCACCCAATTCCAAACCCTAGTCAAAATCCCCTGACCCTCTTTCAAATCCACAACAACATTCCCACTAATCAAAGAACCTCCACTCAAACTTTCCCGATTCACAGAATCAACAACATCCGCATAATCCCCAGCCGCATCCTCAGCCTCCCCAATTTCTTCATCGGTCAAAACAGAAATATCACTAGCACCCTTAGGAATTTCAATTTTTATCCCTACCACCTGCGACCTACCACCTGCGACCTCGGAAACATTCAGTTTCCGTATCCACTTAACCGGCCGGCCAATCACAGCCTTATACTGCAAAGTCGAAATCTCCGCAACATCAATCGCCGTCAAATTAACTTC
>Ga0307989_1001338_pt1 | contig 13430 bp, 18 predicted proteins | sample EllFjometagen185_FD_203164 | JGI IMG/M metagenome (GOLD analysis project Ga0307989, IMG submission 203164) | Marine microbial communities from Ellis Fjord, Antarctic Ocean - #185 | ecosystem: Environmental > Aquatic > Marine > Unclassified | place: Southern Ocean | collected 2014-10-08
GTATGCGTGCATTTCTTTTAAATATCTTAACATTAATCCTCTAACATCAAAGTATAATAAATTATTTCTAAAATAAAAAAAAATCAATCATTCTATATAACATATAATATTATAATAATAAAAGAAATAACATTAATTTTACGCTACGAACAGTTAATAAAAAAAGTATTTGACAATATGAAATAACTCTGGACTTATTGCGAATGAATTTGCAGTATCAGTTATAATATTTGTGTGAAGTTGTGTTTATGCGGGTTCACAAAATATAAATAAAAGAATGGAAGATTTTATGAGAACATACTCTGTTTCATTGAAACAGTGGGTGAAAATTCTCAGCTTGGTTTCTGCAAAATCAAATGTTTTTGCCCCTGTTAAAAGATATGACTTTTTAGATTACGAACTTCTTTCCGTTAACAATGTGGATTATATTTCTTTTAATAAAGCTAAACCAACTACACCTCTCAAAGCTTTTTTCTTTCCAATTAAAGAAAACGTTGTGAAAGAAAGAAAAGAATTACAGCAGGTGATATTTGGTGTTCCTTCTTGCGATCTGAATGCATTGAATCTGTTGGATAAGATATTTCTTGATGAAGATTTTTTAGATATTTATTATAAGAATAAAAGAGAAAATACGATTCTTATCGGATCAGATTGTTATGATATTGATGAAAACTGCCACTGTACAAGCTACGGGATCAACCCCTTTCCACAAAAAAATTGTGATATCTCTTTCTCTCTAATCAATCACAAAGTAATTCTTCAAGTTCATACAAAGAAAGGAGAAGGGTTCTTGAACGAGTTTACAGCTGATTTTATAGAACTTGATAAGCTTCCTATAGAAATCCACAAAGAAAGGGAAAACACAGTTAAACAATTAGAATTGCAGAACAAAGATCTTCCAGGTAACGAGGAGACTAGAAAGGCGATACAAAAAGAGGGTACAGTTATTTGGAAGAAATATGCTAAAGATTGTGTCTCTTGTGGTGCTTGCGCTGTAATCTGTCCAACTTGTCATTGTTTTTTACTAATTGATAAAGCAAATTTTGAGAAAGTAAAAATTTGGGATGCCTGTCAATATCCGGCTTTTGAACGAGTTGCTGGTGATGAAGATCCACTTGAAAAAATTTATACTCGCTTAAAAAATCGCTATCTTTGTAAATTTGTGCATAAACCCGATATGTTTAACGAAATTGCCTGTACTGGGTGTGGAAGATGTATTGATGCTTGTATTGGTAAAATTAATAAAAACCAGTTGATAATCGAATCTTGTAAATTAAGGAAGGAACATGACTGAGAAAAATATTTATAAACCACTTAAATATAAAATCGATAAAATAGTATCTGAAACTCCTCTCATCAAAACTTTCTTTATAAGTGCAGCCAAAGAATTTGAATTTAAAACAGGGCAATTTGTTGAAGTTACTATCGATGAGATTGGTGAAGCTCCCTACACTCCATCTTCATCTCCATACGTAAAAAATAAAATGGAACTCACAATTATGAAAGCAGGATACGTAACTGGAAAAATGCACGAGCTACAAGGTGGAGAGAAAATCGGTATTCGAGGACCATTTGGGAAAGGATACCCTGTAGATAAATTTTACGGGAAAGAGATAATCATTCTTGGAGGGGGTGTGGGTCTCGCTCCTTTGCGATGTTTAATCCTTACACTTTTAGAAGAAGAAGACAAATTTGAAAAGATCAATATTTGTTTTGGTGCAAAAACCCCATCAGACTTTATTTACAAAGATTGGTTCAGTGATTTAAAAAAACATAAAAATGTGGAATTATTAAGAAGTGTTGATAAGGCAGATGCTGACTGGAAAGAATCGGAAGGTGTCGTAACTGTACTGTTAGATAAGATCAGAACGGATTTTAAAGAGGTAATTGCTATCGTTTGTGGACCACCAATTATGATGAAGTTCGGAGCAAAGCGATTATTGGAATTAGGTGTAAAAGAAGAAAATATATATCTTTCTATGGAAACTAATATGTCTTGTGGTTTAGGAAAATGCGGACACTGTGCAATGGATAGTATTTTTGTATGTAAAGACGGTCCTGTTTTTACTTATAAAGAGATAAAGAACACATCCGAAATGATTGAGTTTCGCAGTTTATTCGAAAAAAAATCGTAAATATTTGGCGGTGAAATGAGCAATAAAATATTAATTGATTTGGCAAAGTTCCGGAATAAGGAAGATGGCAAATACAATTTTGGTGAATGCATTTACGATTATCACCCAAACAATATTGGGATGAAAGATATTGTAGAAAAAGCCATGATGTTGTTTACTTGCAGACAATGTGAAGATTCACCATGCATTTTAGTTTGTCCGGAAGAAGCTTTGGAAAAGGATGAAGATGGTTTTATTATTCGATCTGCTACTTTGTGTGTCGGATGTCAATCATGTGTAGCAGTGTGTCCATTTGGTTCAATTATGAACGATGTATTTACTTCCAAGAAGTCAATTTGTGATCTTTGTGATTTCAATGATAAAACAAAATCTTTAAAGTGTATGGAAACATCTCCCGAAGGAGCGATAACAATAGTTGATACTAATGAAAACAAAGAAGAAAATATTCATAAATTAAATGATAAAATCCTGGTGAAAGAATTTATCTGGGACAAATTAATGAAGAACGAGTAAAGGATAAGTATGGGAAAAGAAATATTTTATTTTTTAATTTTTCCGGGTCTGTTATTTTCCGGTATTGTTGGTGGTTTTCTTTCCTGGTTTGATAGAAAGATAACTGCAAGAGTTCAGTTCCGTCAAGGTCCACCACTTTTACAGCCACTTTACGATTTCATTAAACTTTTAACTAAAGAGACTTTGATCCCCAAAAGAGGTTCTCAGCTCACATTCCTCATTGCTCCAATTTTAGCACTTTTCGGAGCAGTTATCTCATCAGTATTTGTTCTGCTTCCATTATTTGGAATTAAAACAGGATTTCTTGGTGATCTTATTGTGATCATCTACCTTCTTAATATTCCTTCGCTTAGTTACATGATTGGTGCTTTAGCATCGGGGAATCCGCTTGCAGCAGTTGGCGCATCACGTGAGATGAAGCTGATATTGAGTTATGAAGTTCCTTTTCTGCTCGTGTTGATATCAATTATTATAAAATCGGAGATGAGTATAAAGCTATCTGAGATCATTGCGTTCCAAACTGCAAATGGTGCTTTTATTGGAAGCATTTCAGGTGTTATAGGTTTCATTGTAGTTCTAATGTGTATTCAAGCAAAACTAGGGTTAGTACCATTCGATATGGCAGAAGGAGAAGGTGAAATCTGCGATGGCATCACAATTGAATTTTCTGGGACTACATATGCATTGGTAACTCTTGCTAAATATATCATGTTATTTGTACTTCCAGCTCTTGTAGTTGCACTCTTTTTTGCTGGAATGAATTTTGAAGGGATCAATATTCTCTGGTCAATTCTCAAGGTAGTTTTAGTTGTATTATTAGTAACTTTAGTAAGAAATACAAATCCACGAGTAAGGATCGATCAGGCAATGCGTTTCTTTTGGATTTGGATGAACCTACTGGCTATTGTCAGTATAATTTTAGCAATCTTAGGATTATGAATAAACATCTGATTGTTCGAAGAACATCCGATTGTTTTCAGGATTTATTGGACTCAACATTCGGAGGTGCTTTGCACACTCAGAAGTTAAATATAGGAGAATACATTGGGTTTTAAAGAAAAGTGCTTCAAAAAATCATTATGGGTTTTTCATATGAGTGCAGGTTCATGCAATAATTGTGATATAGAAATATTGGATTGCCTAACTCCGAAATTTGATATTGAGAGATTTGGAATGAAACTAGTGGGAAGTATTCGTCATGCAGATGTATTACTGGTAACTGGGATAGTTACCAGAAAGCTACTTCCTCGTATTAAAGAAGTGTATGATCAAGCTCCTAAACCAATAGTCGTAATTGCTATAGGAGCATGTGCCTGTACTGGTGGAATGTTTAAAGATAGTTATACTTTTAAGGGACCATTAGATACAGTTATTCCCGTAGATGCTTATGTCCCTGGATGTCCTCCTAAACCTGAAGCAATGCTTGCAGGTGTTGTAAAATTTCTAAATAAGAAATAAGGATAAATTTGTATGGATATTGAACAGTACATTAAAGACATTAAAATAAAATTTCCAAAGATTATCGATGCAGAAGTTGTGAATACAAAGAGATTAATGATATACATTCCCAAAAGTAGTTTATTACAAATTGCTGAGTACTTATTTAAATATCTAGCTTACAGGTACATCATTGTAACTGCAATGGATTCCAAAGAAGGATATGAAATAATTTATCATTTCTCTGATGATAGCAGTGGTTGGATAGTGAATCTTAACGTAATGTTGGATAGAGATAAACCGGAAATTGAATCTTTAACACCCGTAGTTTATGGTGTAGAATGGATAGAAAGAGAAATTATGGATTTGCTGGGAATTACATTTCTAAATCATCCAAAACCGGAAAGATTCCTTTTTGCTGAAGATTGGCCGGAAGGGAAATATCCTCTCAGAAGAGATTATGTGGAGGAGGAATAATAGATGGGTAAGAAAACCTTAGTTCCACTTGGACCATATCATCCGCTTTTAGAAGAACCCGAATTTTTCAAACTCTATTGTGATGGAGAGATCGTAAAAGAGGTTATTTGGGAAACAGGTTATAATCATCGAGGAATAGAAAAATTATGCCAATCAAAAACATTTGAACAGGTTTTTTATGTTGTAGAAAGAATTTGTGGTATCTGTTCAACTTCGCATCCTTTTGCCTATGCTAATGCCGTGGAGAGTATTCCAGGTGTAGAAATCCCTGAAAGAGCGAAATACATCAGATCTATAGTAGGTGAATTAGAGAGAGTTCATAGTCATCTATTGTGGGTAGGACTCGCTGGACATTTTCTTGGTTACAATACAGTTTTTATGTGGGCTTGGAAGTATCGCGAACCTGTTCTAGATATGTTCGAGATTATTACTGGAAATAGGAATAGCTATGCGATGTTCACTATTGGTGGTGTAAGAAGAGATATTAGTCCTGAGCAGGCAGCTCAACTTTTAAAGGTATTAGATGAGGTTGAACGCAAAACAACTTTGTTAGTTGGTGCTGTTATGGATGATCCGGTTATTCATGCTCGTCTTAAAGGTGTTGGAATTCTTACTGCGGAAGATATTCACGATTTTGGAGCTGTTGGGCCAACAGCAAGAGCATCTGGAGTTGATATTGATGTTCGCAGGGATGACCCATATGCGGCTTATGATATGATAGATTGGAAAGTAATAACAGCTAATGATGGGGATGTTTTTGCCAAAGCAGAAGTTCGACTTCTGGAAATGTATGAATCTATCAGTATAATAAAGCAATGTTTAGAAGCTCTAAAGAAAACAGAAGCTGGAGATATTAAAGTAAAAGTTAAAGAAATTCCTCCAGGAATCGGTATAGGTCATGCCGAAGCTCCTCGTGGTGAGGTCTTTCATTTTGTTAAATCCGATGGTGGGAATAGTCCTGTCAGACATAAAATACGAGCACCTAGTTTTACCTGCATTCCTACATTTAGGAGATCCTGCGTGGGAGGAACTATTTCCGATGCTGCTATTGCAACTGCAGCTGTAGATCCCTGCTATTGCTGTACGGAAAGGATGTCTCACGTTTATGATTATACAACAGGAAAACATATAATGAGCGCAGCAGAATTGATAAAACTATCTCAGGAAAAAACCAAAAATCTGAAAGCAAAATTAAAGGTATGAAATTATGATTAATTTGCAATATCTAATATTTTTACCAATTGGAATTGGAATAGTTCTGTTCTTAATACCAGAATTTTTGAAACAAGTTAAGGGAGTTGTTAACTTACTCATTTCAATTTTTACACTCTACACTTCTATTTTAGTATTTAAAATGAGCTCAGGTATAATAAACATTGAATGCTTCAAATTTCCTAGTATCTCTAAATATCTAATCTTTAATGTGGATTCACTAAGTAAATTGATAGTATTATTCATTGGGATATTCGGTTTTTTATTTGCACTTTATTCTCTATCATACATCACAAAAGAGAAAGCAATAACTGGTTATTATTCATACTATCTCATTACTTTAGGCTCAGCTTTTGGTGCAGTGTTTTCTGATAACCTGATCCTTTTCATTATCTTTTGGGGAATCCTGGGTTTAACACTTTATATGTTGATAAAAGGATTTGATGAAGAGAGTTCATCGGCTGCAAAGAAAACCTTCATTCTCATCGGTGCATCCGATTCAATTCTTATATTAGGAATTGGCATTCTTTGGAAGATTACTGGTTCTATGAACATGTCGGAAGTTCATATTGCAACTACAGGAACATTAGGAATAATCGCATTCTTAAGTTTATTAGTGGGAAGTTTCACCAAAGCTGGAGCAATGCCGTTCCATAGTTGGGTACCAGATTACGTAAAAAAAGCTCCTGCATCTTCATCTGCATACCTTCCAGCCTCACTAGATAAACTTCTGGGGATTTACTTTTTGATAAGAATATGTAGAGATATTTTCCAACTTACGGATTGGGCAACATTGATGCTGTTAATTATTGGTTCAGTTACTATAATTGGTGCTGTAATGATGGCTCTGGTACAGCATAACTATAAAAAACTTCTTGGATATCACGCTGTTTCTCAAGTAGGATATATGATAACAGGAATTGCTTTAGGAAGTCCTCTTGGCATTGCTGCCGGAATGTTCCATATGATAAATAATGCGCTTTATAAAGGTGGATTGTTCTTAACAGCGGGTAGTGTAGAAAAACAAACAGGAAAGGAAAATCTAGATGAACTTGGTGGTCTTTCCAAGATGATGCCCTTAACATTTTTCGCAGCTTTAATCTTTGCACTTTCTATCTCCGGTATTCCACCATTTAATGGTTTTTTCTCAAAATGGATGATATATCAGGGAATCATTGACTTTGGAAATGGAACAGGGCTGGCAAATAAACTCTGGATAGTCTGGCTAACATTAGCTGTACTTGGCTCAGCTCTTACTTTAGCTAGTTTCATCAAATTGATAACAGGTATATATCTCGGAAGAAGAAATGAGAAATTGGAAAAAGTTAAAGAAGTAAGTTTCCTGATGTGGTTACCACAAATTGTAATCGCAATTGTTTGTATTGGTTTTGGAATATTCGCAGCGAAATTTGTAATTCCATATTTAATAGAACCTGTTACCGGAAAATTGAATTATGTAGGTATTTGGCAATCACAAAGTGTATCTATTCTCATTCTTGTTTCTGTGGTTGTTGGCTTCCTAATTTATCTTTATGGTAATATGAAAAACCATCGTGTTTCAGAAAGCTTCATCGGTGGAGAAAAGCTTCAGGAGGAGACAAATTTTTCATCTTTAGATTTTTATCAAACTATTAAAAATTTCAAATTTTTATCATTTTGTTATAAAAAAGCCGAGAAAAAATGGTTCGATATATACGAAATTTTTAAGAAAATTATTTTGTGGCTCAATCATGTATTTAGTGATGCACATAACGGATTTTTACCAAGATATGTATTCTGGTACATTGCAGGATTGTTGATCTTGCTGATAATTCTAATATTTTAGAGGGATAATATATGGAACTTTATTTAATCATCATCCTTGTTCTAATGATCTTGGGTTCAATCTATTCTTTAAATGCAAGTGATCTGCTCTCGGCAGTAATCTCATATGGGATAGTTGGGTTCGGGTTAGTTATAGCATTTTTATTATTACAAGCTCCGGATTTGGCAATTGTGCAGGTTGTTGTAGAAGTAGCAACGCTGATAATAATGATAGCTGCAATTAAGAATACTCAAAGTAAAATCCCTAAAATGGAATTTAAACCAAAGATAGCTATATATTATGCAATTACGTTAATAGCTGCACTTGTTTTTATTTTGATCTTTGATAGAGCAACAGGATGTCTGAGTCAATTTGGAGCTGATACTATGCGAATGGCACAACCCTATATTGACGGAGCCCAGCATACAAAGAGTGCAAATCTTGTAACGGGTGTTGTTTTTGATTATAGAGCTTATGATACACTTGGTGAAGCAACTGTGCTTTTTACTGCGGTAATCGGTGTTCTTACTATCCTCAGGATAAAAGGGAAGAAGGAAAAATAATTATGAAAGGTATGACTATAATCGTTAAGAAGATCGGTCAGATAATATGCCCAGTAATTTTTATGTTCGGTTTATATATAATTTTGCATGGTCATCTTACTCCTGGTGGAGGATTTGCCGGTGGTGTAATAATGGCTGGAGCATTTATTCTACAGATTCTTGCAAATGGCAATATTCTGCCTAATTTACGTAAAGAAGAAGAGGGCTTGGAATTTATGGAAAGTGCTGCAATTCTTGGCTTTTTAATTCTTGCAGGGTTAGGACTTCTTTTCTCCGGAGGTGTTGTTTTCTTTGCAAATTTCTTAGATAAAGGAGAACTGGGAAAACTTATTAGCGGTGGTTTTATCCCTATAGAAAATATAGTTGTTGGAGCTGAAGTTTGTGCAGCTATTGCTACAATATTTATTGCTATGGTAGTATATAAAGATGAGGAGAAAAAATGATAATATATATATTATGTTTTATACTTTTTCTCGTTGGGTTGTATGGTGTAGTCTCTAAGAGAAATTTGATAAAAATAATTATTGGGATTGCGATCATGGAATATAGTATAAATCTGTTTTTTATCATGATTGGTTACATTGAGGGAGGAACAGCACCGATAATTACTAAAGGGTTTGAACATTCCAAATTCGTTGATCCTTTACCTCAGGCAATGATACTAACTTCTATCGTGATCGGACTTGCTACAACAGCACTTTTGCTTGCTGTTGCTATCAGGTTATACCAAAAATATGGAACGTTTGATATTAATAAGATCAAAGATCTAAAGGGATAAAAAATGAATTCTTTAATTCCACTATTTGTAATTATACCATTGGGTTGTGCATTTTTAATGGCAATGCTTGGCAGGTTCATTAAAAACATAAATAAGTTTATAACACCCATTTTCATGTTAAGTTTAGTTTATCTCACTTTTCACTTCATAATAAATTCAGAAGGAACATTAATTTATAAAGTTGGTGGATTTGAACCGGTAAATGGCATTCCAATTGCTATTTATATGGTTATGGATGGATTAACTAAATTGATATTATTGGTTATCTCTTTAGTTGGATTCCTAGCAATTTTCTATTCACTTTCATACACAAAACAATACACTTCAGAAAGAAAGTTCTATGTTTTGTTTAGCCTGATGATAGCTGGAATGAACGGAATTGTTTTAAGTGGTGATATATTTAATATCTTTGTGTTTTTGGAAATCGCAGCAATTTCGTCTTATGCCCTCGTGGCATTTGGTGTTGAGAAGCAACAGTTAGAAGCATCCTTTAAATATCAGGTTCTTGGAGGAATTGCATCACTAATAATTCTATTGGCAATAGGGTTGATATACTGGAATACGGGAACTCTAAATATTGCTGATATCTCAAGACAATTAACAATAAATTGCAGCTCTCCAACGGGAACAAATGTGTTCATTAAGTTTATTTCTGTTCTATTGATCGCAGGTTTTGGATTAAAAGCAGCGATATTTCCTTTCCATACATGGTTACCTGATGCACACTCCTCTGCACCTTCTCCCATTTCTGCAATGCTTTCAGGTGTTTTGATAAAAGCAGTTGGAATCTATGTTATCATACGCTTGTTCTTCAATATGTTCCCCCTTTCATACGAATTATCAATGACCATAACTGTGCTGGGTACGATTTCGATGATTATTGGTGGATTGCTTGCGATTGGGCAGTGGGATATTAAGCGAATGCTGGCATATTCCAGTATTAGTCAAATTGGATATATTGTTTTGGGATTAGGAATTGGAATGCTGGTTCTGGCAACTGGTGGAAATAAAGCAGTAGCTGCATTATCAATTACTGGTGGATTGTTTCATCTTCTCAATCACTCAATTTTTAAAGGATTATTGTTCTTAAGTGCAGGAGCTGTGGAATATCGAACAGGAACACGTGACATGAGAAAAATGGGAGGACTCTCTGAAGTTCTGCCGATAACATCACGAACATCTCTTGTAGGATCTCTGGCAATATCAGGTATACCTCCTTTTAACGGATTCTTTAGTAAGTTGATAATAATTATCGCAGCAATTCAAGCTCAATATTATGTTCTGGCTTTTCTGGCTGTTTTAGTAAGTGTGATCACAATTGCTTACTTTATGAAATTACAAAAATATACTTTTTATAACAATGATGGTTCTAAATGGAAAGAAAAAAAGATAAAAGAAGTGCCATTCTCGATGGCATTTTCTATGATAGTTATGGCTCTGTTGTGTATAACATTAAGTTTGTTGGTTATTCCTGATGTACGGGAAATCTTCTTAAAACCAGCAGTGGATGTCTTGATAAATACAGCTGATTATTCAACGAAAATTCTAGGGATGTAAATATGAAATATATTACGCTTTTTATTATTATTTTTGTTCTCTGGTTGCTAATCACATTTAATCTGGAAACTCCCAATCTGATTGTGGGAGCGCTTGTTGCTCTATTAACATCATTAGTGTTTGGAAAAAGTTTTCTGAAGGATTCAAAGAAATTTTTCCAACTTCAAAGATACTTCTGGATAATTATTTACTTAGTCATTTTTATCTGGGAATGTATTAAAGCTAACCTTGATGTTGCTTATCGAGTATTGAGCCCTTCAATGCCAATAAAACCAGGAATTGTAAAAGTTAAAACTGCTCTAAAAACAGATATCGGGAAGACATTCCTGGCAAATTCTATTACGATGACTCCTGGAACAATCACGGTAGATATTATTGATGATGAATTTTACATTCACTGGATATTTGTGAGCAGCAAAGAGCCAGAGCAATACACAAACAAGATCTTAGGAAGATTTGAAAAATATATAAAAAGGATATTCGAATGATTATTAATCTACTCCTTTATGTCCTGATCGGATTAAGTTTCTGTTGTTTCTTCAGAGTTGTATTCGGTCCATCAATAGCAGATAGAATGGTAGCGATAGATATCTTTGGAATTCTAGTAGTAGGAATATGCGGTTTAATGGTATTAATAACAGGTAGGTTATTTCTTATAGATATTGCGATAGCGTGGATACTTTTAAGCTTTATTGGAACGATAACCTTAGCAAAATATTTAACGGGGAAAAAATTAGATGAGTGATACAATAAGCTTAATATTTATTATAATCGGAGTTGTATTCGATCTGTTTGGATGCATAGGATTGATCCGTCTTCCTGATGTTTACAATCGTCTGCAATCAGCTACGAAATCAGTTACGCTAGGAACCTGCAGTATCCTATTTGGGATATTTATTAAATACGGTTTTTCAGCAATAGGTATGAAAGCACTTATCGCAATACCACTTTTGTTTTTTGCATCGACTGTTGCTGCGCATGCTCTCATACGAGGATCTTATAAATCTGGAATCAAACTCTGGGATAAATCCGTTATTGATGATTATAAGGATGTTCAAAAATGAAGTATCCAAAATTGAGAGAATTAAAAGAAGCAATAACTTCATTATTTACAAAACCATATACAACTAAATTTCCGGCTGGAGATTTCAAACCATTTGCTGGTTATCGCGGAAAACCGATTGTAGATGAAGATAACTGTGTAGGTTGTGAAACTTGTGCAAATGTATGCCCAGCAGATGCAATTACTTTTATTGATGACTCTTCAAAAGGGATTAGAACAATTACTAGGGATTATGGTACATGTATTTTTTGCGGAAAATGTGAAGAGCATTGTATAACAGGGAATGGAGTAAAGCTATCTGATGAAGAATACGAACTTTCTTGTTTTGATAGGAGTACGCTTATAGAAACTCAAGAAAGAGAACTTCTTATCTGTAATAGTTGTGGAACTATAATTACAACAAAAGATCATATGAAATTCATTCATGAAAAACTGGGTCCCAAAGCTTATTCCTCCATATTAAATCTTAATATGTTAAATGAGAGATTACAATTGGCGAGGGAAGAGGATATCAAGGTTACAATACAGGATGGTCTTAAACGCAAGGATATGTTTAATACTCTTTGTCCGAATTGTAACAGACAAGTTCAAATTAAGAATTTAACATAAAAAAATTGATGAATGAAAATACATTTAGTAAATTACTCAGACTACTTAAAATAAAAAAAATACTATTCGTTGGTATTGGCAATGCCTTAAAAAGTGATGATGGAATTGGTATTTACATCTGCAAAAACATTAAGAAAACTAATAAAATTAACACTCTAATTGTTGAAAGTGGTATAGAAAAATTCGTTGGAAAGATCAACTCAATAGATCCAGAAATTCTTATCCTTGTGGATTGCACAGATTTTAGTAAAGAACCGGGGTTCATAGACTTTTTACCAATTGAGAAGGTTCAAGATTTCACAGTTAACACACATACAATATCAGTGAAAAGAATTTCTGAATTTTTTAAAATGAAAACTTATCTATTGGGAGTCCAACCTGAAAATGTGAAGTTTGGTGAAATAATTTCTATATGCGTATTAAATTCTGCAGAAATTTTGTTACGGAAAATCAACAAATAAAAAAGTCCTCCGCTAGTGGAGGACTTTTGTGCGAAATTATAAACTAAATCTTAGCCTGGATATTTTCCTTGAACATAGTCTGATAAATATTTTACTTTAGCTTTAGAATCCTTCAATAGAATTCTAATAATATCTCTGATCGATGTAAGACAAACTAATTTTCCTTCATCACTAACAAGAGGGATATGACGGATCTTTTTCTCATTCATTATGTTCATCAAATATTCAACTGTATCTTCTGGATGACCAATAATAAGCTCTTCTTTTGGTGTCATTATCTCACTTATCTTAACACCATGAATTTCATCATTCACACTTGTTTTTCCAAGCTTACTAAGAATATCGCGTTCGGAAATAATTCCTAAAATATTAGTATCCGTCATCACAATAAGGCAACCAATTTTATGCTTATTTAACTGATAAACAGCTTCTTTAATAGTAGCATCTGGTTCAATTGTAATAATATTCTCTTTTAATTTACATACATCAATTAGTCTTCTATTCATAATAACTCCTTTGTTCTTAAAATATTTATTCTATTTTTAAATTTTCTAAAACTCGACTCCTAATTAAGCTGTTCTAAGTTTACTGTCAAATTATTTGTTGCTTTTGCAAGAGTATTCTCAATATAAACCACTCATTAAATAATCTCTGAAATGTTCAATAGTTTATTAATCCTTAAATCATACAATTTTATTAACTTATTTTATTGACGTTGTTTATCTTGCTTTAATGTGAGATAATTTTGTCAAAATAAAAGAAGAAAAGATCAGTGTATATTAATTATCCATACAAAAAGCCGCACAATTATTATCGTACGG
>Ga0307989_1001339_pt1 | contig 13430 bp, 13 predicted proteins | sample EllFjometagen185_FD_203164 | JGI IMG/M metagenome (GOLD analysis project Ga0307989, IMG submission 203164) | Marine microbial communities from Ellis Fjord, Antarctic Ocean - #185 | ecosystem: Environmental > Aquatic > Marine > Unclassified | place: Southern Ocean | collected 2014-10-08
ATGCGGCCTTGAATGGTTAATGTTGTTTTCATATAATCAACCATAGACCATTTGAATTAAAGAGTCCCGTTATTTCTTTAATTTGGCCAATATTATATGATAAACGTCTTTCACTGAATGCTCACCAACTTTCTTTACGGTTTCTGGGATTTTAGCAAGAATATCGTTATTGATTTCATATTTTTGCAGACTTCGAATTGAGTTTTCCATTACAAATGAAAAGTCTGGAGTCCGTTCCGAATACAATTCTCCTGAAATTACAGTTGATACAACGACTAATTCTCTGTCTTTAAAACGGTCTTGCTTTTCATCTTTTTGAGCACTCTTTTCACTTTCTACCTCACCTTTTTTCGTAGCGTCAACGTTTGCTTGTTCACTAGAATTATTAGTATCTGCATTAGTTGAAGCTGTATCAGTCTGTCCAAAAACATAACCGGAACTGAGAGAAAATATGGCAATCATAAATAGCAAACATAATTTTTTCATGCTAAAACCTTTTTTTGTTTTGGTTAAGAACGTATCTTTAGGAGCAACATTTATAGAAAACAAAAATTTCCCTAATTGAAAAACCAACTAGGGTTTAATACTTTATGGCGACATTCAATGTTTAATAAATGGGTCTTTTCCATTAAAAGTTCAATTTTGAATGCATTAGAATAAGTATCGGTAGGCTATCTCATACTTTCTATACCGTCTACCATTTTCAATCGGAACTAAAATTGTCAAGCTCTTTTTGTTGAAATTCAATATAATAGTCACATAATGTTGATTATTAAAAGGATTAAAAGTTTTTAGCTCATGAATAAAAAAATAGGATAGTTAATAATATTATAACTGGTTTCAATTGTTTACAGTGTTTAATTAAATATCTGAATCCGTAGCATTCAAATTGTCGACATAGGATTACTTGAAATAAATACTTCGGGGATAGATTTTCCGGTTCATCTCTTCCAAATGCAATTTTTTTTTCAAGATCAGTGGTGAAAAAATTTATTTGTTCATTTTTATCGAATTCGTGCTGAATATCCCTTCCCTGATTGCAAGATAACGAAATACAGGTGCACTCTTTTTTGTATTTTTGATCTCAGGAATAAAATAAACCTCTGCTACTTCTTGATTGGTTTTAACCTTGTACCCATCACTATTTAAATATTCCACTTTCTACCAGTCTTTTTTGGCAACTTCTAATACCGCTTGCCGAAATGTTTGGGTTAGTAATATTTGAGTCAATCTTGAAAGATAGTGATGGCCGGCACATACCGGTTGAAATAGGGGGTAGGTTACTTTGGAAGGCGTTTCGTCCTGTCGTACCCGATCGATTAGGGTGCCTCACTCAAATTGAGTGTGTTTGCTCGTTTTACATTGGATGCTCGGCCATCTTTTTGTAATAAATCGAGCATGGCGTAATCTTTTTGATCAGGTTTAAATTTAGACAATTTCTTCCTCATGTTTAATATATTTTAAAAAAATCGTTCACTTTTTACCCTAAAATTAAACCAGAAAGCAAGGACATTCCATTAAAAATATGATAATCTTTCATTTTAGGAAAGTTCAGGCTTGTGATCAATGTAAGATCGCATATGGCTTAAAAGATAAGGCCCTATTTTGATGATTTTATAGTGAAGCTCTGGTTTAATATCCTACCACTTGCGGCGTTGTCATACCCGCCAAATCGGGGATTCAGGTCAATATATTATTAGATTCCCGATCTGAGTCGGGAATAACAAGCGATATCTGGTAGCTTGATGTGGGGGAGTTCATTCCAATTAAGAGATTTAGATTAAAACAGCTAACGGAGGTTTATCATGGATTCTTACAATCCTGAGCAGGCATTGCTAGAAGCACGCAGAGAATTTGGAGAACACGGTGGTGTTGCCCCTTCCATTTCACGGTCCGCCACGTTCACAGTTATGCATTCCGGGACCATGCCGGAAATTTTTAGTGGGATGAAAGGGCCGGAGCAAGGTGGATGCTTCCTTTACAGCCGACACTTTAATCCTACTGTGGATGTTTTATCCCGGTATTTGGCGGCTATGGAAGGGACTGAAGCGGCGATTTGTACCGCCAGCGGCATGTCTGCCATATCCTGTGCAATCATGCAGATCTGTAAAAGTGGGGACCATATTGTGGCCAGTGAATGCATTTATGGGGGGACTCACGCCTTGCTGGAATCTCTTCTACCGCAGATGAACATTACCACCACATTTGTGGATATCACAGATTTAGAAGCGGTTAAGGCCGCTATAACACCTGAAACCAGGGTGATTTACACCGAAACTATGGGTAATCCCACCCTCAGGATCGCTGACATTCCATCACTTTCTGAAGAAGCCCACAAGCACGGTATCAAACTGGTGGTGGATAATACTTTTTCCCCTCTGATTTTTACTCCAAAGGTATTGGGTGCCGATGTAGTGGTCTATTCCCTGACTAAATACATCAACGGTGCCAGTGACCTGATTGCCGGAGCTGTGTGCGGGGATAAATCATTTATCCTGGACTTGATGGATCTGCATACTGGCCGGGTGATGTTACTGGGACCTACCATGGACCCACGTGTGGCCTTTGACGTGATACAAAGGATTCCTCATTTGCCAATCCGGATGCGGGAGCACAGCCGAAGAGGTGCAGCCATTGCCCAGATGCTCAAGGAAATGAATGTAAAGGTGATCTATCCGGGTCTGCCGGATCATCCTCAATATCAATTGGCTAAGCAGCAAGGTAATAAGGGATACGGTTTGGGTGGTATTCTCGCCATTGACTGCGGTAACCGGGAAAAGGCGGAAGAGCTCATGAATGTGCTCCAGAATGAGGAGTCCTTTGGTATGATCGCGGTTTCATTGGGTTATTTTGATACTCTGATCAGCTGTTCCGGTTCCTCGACCTCCTCTGAAATCCAAATCGAAGATCAGCAAAGAATGGGATTGTCTCCGGGGTTACTGCGTATTGCTCTTGGGTACACCGGGGAGCTGGATACCCGTCTGCAGCAGATGAGGCGAGCCGTAAAAAAGGTTCTGTCAGTTTAAAAGGGGGCTTTTCCCTGCACTGACCTTATATATTCCTTTTTTAAGCGGCGTCATTTTTTTCAGAGGAGAGATAATATGTAGAAATGATTTTTTTTCGGCAGAACCAAAATAGTTAGTTATCCGTCTTAAAGACTAAAATGAGTGGTTGTCAGTGAAATAGGTATAAATCTAAACATTTTTTAAAAAATTACCAAATTGGATCTTTTATTGCACATCAAATGCAAAAAATCTCTTCAATATCATCAAGACAATTTATAATGGTAACAATAAGGGCAATTCTTTTTTAAGAATGTAATCGGCGTTAAAAATGGCAAAGCAAAGTATCTGGGCAATCGCAGGTGGAAAGGGTGGTGTCGGTAAAAGTTTTCTCAGCAGTAATCTTAGTATTGACTTAGCGCAACGTGGTAATAGTGTCGTTTTGATTGATGCTGACTTTGGTGGTCCTAATTTACATACATTTATGGGAACGGCATCATCAATTATCAGTGTTTCTGATTTTATTAAAAGTGATCAGTTAAGGTTGGATGATATTTTGTTGCCTACTGGAATACCGAATTTAAAATTGGCCAGTGGTGCGCAGGATGTGATTGGAATGGCTAATTTGAATATTGCACAGCAGAATAAATTTATAAAGGCAATAAAGTCATTGGGTTCAGATTATGTCGTTATTGATTTAGGTGCAGGTACAAATTCATATACGCTGGATTTGTTTCTTATGGCAGATACTGGAATTCTGGTAACCGCACCAGAACCGACATCTGTTGAAAATACCTACCGATTTGTCAAGTCCTCTTTTTATCGAAAACTAAAATCAGTTGTCCGAAATCCGGGTGTGAAATCATTTCTTGAAAGAATTACTGAAAATAAAGATGAAGATAATCCTCGTACGCCTGCAGATCTGGTAACAGATATTTCGAATATCAATACGCAGGCGGGTGAAACTCTAAAATATGAACTGGCTAAATTTGCACCTAAACTTATCTTGAACCAAGTCAGAACTCCAACCGATGTTAGAATTGGCTTTTCAATGACTCAGGCTTGTAAAAAGTTTTTTGGAGTTAATTTGGGCTATGTCGGATTCGTTGAACATGATAATATAGTGATTCAGTCTATCAGACAACGTAGACCCGTTTTATTGAATTCGCCCGATTCTGTCGCCTCAAATAGCATATCAAAAATCGGACAAAATATTCGTCAAAACTACAGTCTGGTAAATTCAAACTAAATTACGAACACCCTGAAATTGACCATTTGGGTTGTAACGTAATAAAATAGAATAAACGGTTGAATTTTTATCAAGATTTAGTTTTTTATCTGTTTATACCAGAAAAAATATAAATCATTGGCTGAAAGATTGAATCAAAGAAACTATTTTGGTTTCATGATCTATATAAATGTCTGAATTTTTGAGGAAAATGTCTGTATTAAATATTCTCTGCTACCCTGATCCCTTCCTGAAAACAACCGCTGAACCTGTTGTCAATTTTGATAAAGAGCTTGAGCAGATTATCAATGACATGGTGGAGACGCTTTATCAAAATCCAGCGATAGGTTTGGCTGCCGTACAAGTTGACATCGACAAAAGAATATTTGTCATGGATGTGAGTTATAATAGGGAAGATCCAGAATCAAAAAAAGAAACACATATCATTATCAATCCTGAAATTGTTAAAACTGAAGGTAGTACCATATATGAAGAGGGTTGTTTATCGATTCCGGAATATCGGGCTGAAGTACAAAGGGCTGAAAATCTGGTATTAAAATATCAGGATATCAATCAAAATCCGCAAGAATTGAAAGCTGAAGGACTCTTGGCGATTTGTATTCAGCATGAATTTGATCATTTAAACGGAAAACTATTTATCGATCACTTGGCACCACTGAAACGGAAAATGATCCAGAACAAGTTGAAGAAACAAGCCTTACGCGATTCATAAATGGTTATGATTTCTAGATTTATTATTTGTTCAAAAATTATCGCTTTTTGCCTTCTGGGTACCGTATACGCTGCGGAATGGAAAACAGTGCAGATTGGCGATCAACTTCAACTCAGTGTTGAAGTTGTTTCATCTATGAGAGAACAGGCTTTAGGTTTGGGGAACCGTTTCTCTGTGCCTGAGGGAACAGGAATGCTTTTTCATTATCCAGATGTTGGAGAACGGATTTTCTGGATGAAAAGAATGAATTTTGCCATTGATATTATTTGGATTCAAAAGGGAAAAATAGTCCATATTGAGCAAAATGTGCTTCCTCCGCCATCAAAAATATCTGATCGCATGTTAAAACGTTATGGTATAGGAGTTCTGGCCAATATGATATTGGAAGTACCTGCAGGATATTGCCAAAAAAAATCAATTCACATCAATGATTTTATCAAATTGCTTCCTTGAAAGGTAGCGTTCCGCTTTGAACCTGTGAACGGTTACCATTAAAGATACTAAATATCTCTATTATAATTATCATGAAAACTGAGCTGGGTATTGATGAAGCTGGGAGAGGTTCCATTTTAGGGCCGTTGGTTTTAGCCGGTGTTCTGGTGCCTGATCATAAAAGGGATCTGTTGGAAGCGCTTGGGATCAGCGATTCCAAAACCTATGGAAGCCAGCAAAAAGGGAAAAAAATACGGGAGAAGTTAGCTGAAGTGATTACAAAGAATTTTGAATACGAAATTATTATTTCGTATTCAAAAGAGGTAGATGATTATGTAACTCACCAAAGTTTAAATAAATTAGAGCAAGATATTGCGGAAAGGATTATTCATAAGCTGCCAGCAGATAAAGTGATTTTAGATGGGGAAAATCTTTTTAAACCGTTGGTTACAAATAACATTTGTGCGTTTAATAAGGCAGATTTGAACTATCTGAGTGTCAGTGCCGCATCAATACTGGCTAAGTCAACCCGCGATAGACTTTTTGCCGAGATTTGCCAACCTTATATTTTTGATTTTGGAGAGATAAAGGGAGGAGGGTATGCAAATCAGGCAACCTTAAAGTTTGTCAAATGGTATATGGGAAAGAAGGGAGCCTTGCCATCTTTTTATCGGAAAAGTTATAAATGGAAATATCTTGATTAGATTTATTTGTCGGTATCGTCATCAATATTATCATCTTCCGCATCTTCACTGGATTCGATGTTATCATCATCTCTATTTCTTTCATTTACACTTAAAAAAAACAGGTATCCACTGACGACTAGCACGGCACTTGCCAAACTGGTAATAAGTCGAAACAGTAATCGTAGAATCCTAGATGTAAATATGCCTTTGATTATTTGAAACATCTTCATTAGCCAACAATAGTCATGTGATTTTAGGGAAAACCAAAAATAATATTTACTTAAGAAGTTTTATAACTCTATAGAATATCGTTCTATTCTAGCAAGTAATAACCCAAAAAAGAATTTTCCTGTTCAAATTCAGTTTTTATCACAGTCTAAAAAGTTTTTATATTTTGACACTATTCAATCGAAATGATGCGGTTTTATGTGAGAAAAGACTGATTTCGGGCTTTTGTGAAGGTATGACGGGATTCTGATCTGATAGAAAAAATTCTCCTTTTAAATCATGTAGATAATTATTAGGAATGTTAGTCTTGCGACAAGTAATCTTTTATTTGAGGTTGCAATATCAAATGAATTCAAGTAAAAAAGTTATAGACTATGTTAACATCTTCTTTTTCTGATTTAACTTTGTTACTAAAACAGCGTAAGGCAAAATGGATAAAAAATATTATCGTTTTTCTATTGTTATATTAATGACGATTGCTGCCGCATTAATATTTTCCGGGTGTGCGCCAAAAGAGACGGTGAAACCTTGGAGCAGTTTGCAGCTTCGTAAGATTTCAATAGCCTTTAATGATATTGATCAGGATAAAAACGAGATTTCCGGTGAATTGACATTGAATCGGAATGGTGCTCCCAAACCTAATGGAATTTCGCATTATGTTGTATATTGGAGCAAATCTCTTCGGACACCGATTCAGAAGGGAGATAAAATCGTTCAGAACTCTGTCAATGCATCAGGTAATGTTCTTATCAAGTTTGGCGAAAATACTAAAATTGATCCTGAGAAGAATCGATATTTTGTGCTATATCTTAAAGATACTTCCGGTAAAGAGTTCTATAGTAGGGTTTCCACAAAGTTGAAAGATACTTTTACAGAACCGGAAGTAACTGAAACTGAGCAACCTGTTGCTGCCAGGACAGAGGAAACTCAACCAGATGCTGTTGATGATCCGGATGCGGGTCCTGCTGTACCCAATGTCAATGTAGTAGTTCCAGGCGCTCCTGATACTCCTGATACTCCTGATACTCCAGGTACACCGATTGCCAAAATGGGGGAAGTTGAAGTAGCAGAAATTAGAGCTGAGGAAACTAAAATTGAGGAAAGCAAAATTGAGGAAAGCAAAACAACAGAGATTGTACCCATTGTCATTGGAAATATCCTGTTTGCATTTGATAAGTCCTTTATTACAGAAAAGTTCGCAGCATCTTTGGAAGAGACTTTTAGTGACAAGGAAGATTTAGAAGATATTAAAGTTAAGATTGCCGGACATGCTGATGAGAGGGGGTCTAATGAGTATAATCTGGCACTCGGCTACCGAAGAGCATATGCCGCTAAACAGTATTTAATCAGTCTGGGACTCAGTGAAGAGAATATTGAAATTATCTCATATGGTGAGCAAATGCCCGCTGATTCAGGCCACAATGAGAAAGCTTGGGCTAAGAACAGAAGAGCTGAATCAACAATAGAGTAGAGTTATTCAGTAGAATTTTAGGAATTTCGCTCAATATTTCCACTGCGAAATTCCTTCATTTAATCATCTCCCCGTTTCAGACCTCGATGGTTCCATTGGTAGGTCTTCCATAATCATCATCAAATCTCTCGATATCGTCTTCTTTTAAATAATTACCCTGTTGAACCTCGATGATTTCCAAAGGTGTTTTTCCGGGGTTTTTCAGCCGATGCAGCATCGTTTTAGGGATAAAGGTTGATTCATTTTCATTTAAGAAAGCGTTGGTTTCTCCGCAGGTGACTTCCGCAATCCCAGACACAACAACCCAATGTTCACTTCGATGAAAATGCCGCTGTAAGGATATTCGTTTGTTGGGATTAACCGTAATAATTTTTATCAGATATCCTGGCTCTTCAGTGATAATGAGATATTCTCCCCAGGGTCTTAGAACTCTGGAATGAAATTTATATTCAAACCGTTCTTCTCTTTTTAGCGTTTCAACCAGTTTTTTAACATCTTGTGAGCGTGTTAGGTCACATGCCAGTAAAGCATCACTGGTTTCGATAATGATCAGGTTTTTTAATCCGACTCCTGCGATCAGGCGCTTGTCCGAGAATATTAAACAGTTTTCACTATCTTGCAAAATAACATTTCCACGGGAAACGTTTCCGTTTTTATCTTTTTCACTTTTACGATAGATGCTTTCCCAGCTGCCCAAATCATTCCATTCAACATCAATGGTTAAAACAGCGACATTGTCTGATTTTTCTAAAATGGCATAATCGAAAGAATCCGGTTCTATTTTTGTGAATACCTCAGCAACAGATTCTCTGCTGTTTAGCTCTTTTCGGGGTATATTATCGTCAAAGAAAAAGGGAACCATATCAGGGCACAGCTTTTTGTATTCATTTAAAAGAGAGCGGGCTGTCACCATAAAAATGCCTGCATTCCAACTAAATTCAGAAGAACTGATAAATTCTTTGGCGGTTTGCAGATCTGGTTTTTCGATAAATTTGTCAACCTTATTGCCAATTTCCAGTGCACTTCCGGACTTAATATAGCCAAATCCTGTATCGGGTCGGTCAGGTTGTACACCAAAAGTGACAATCCAACCTTTTCGCGCCAGTTCCTCTCCCTTTTTCAGCTGGTTTAAAAAACGATCCCTGTTTTGAATTAAATGATCAGCGGGTAAAATGACTAAGGGCTCGTCCCAGCTTTCTTCTGGAATTCTAGTGAGACCCCATAATATTGCAGGGGCGGTATTAAGACTTTGAGGCTCCAAAAGAATATTTTTTGCGGGAAGCTCCGGTAATAATTGTTCGATTTGATGATTCAATTCCAATTCGTGAACAATCGATCCGATGATATACAGGTTTTCTGGTGCTAATACGGGTGATAGTCTCCGGATGGTCTCCTGTAACAATGATTCGTGTGTTGCGCCCAGGTTTAAAAACTGTTTGGGTGTCATCGTACGACTGTAAGGCCATAAACGGGTTCCGGTTCCGCCGGCCAGTATAATTCCTAGCATATTGAAAAAGGGGGATGATATTTAAGAAAAAAAGTCCTGCTGATTTGGTTTTATCCAATTGAATTAATGTGACGAACTATTATAAAATTGGATCCGTCAGGACTTTGAATATCTGGTGGTTTATTTTTAATTTTTTAATTTTCAAGTTCAAATTGATATATCGTGTTTGATACTTATACTCGATACGACTGGATTCCAAATAGAAAGTTAGGGAGTCCCGAAAATCTTTAAGAGGGATCTGGTATATGGCGAAGATATTATTGGCCATTGCTTTGCCAATAACTATTTCAACTTTTTTTTGAAATATCGGATTGTATTGAATCCTTTTTATTTGGGGGGGGACTGAATAAAAAGGAGAATTCTCTGCAGCACCAATAAATTCCAGGAAAGTAGATACAGCAATATTGGATGGAAGAAATAGTGCCGGTTGCCATTGAATCGTCAGTATCCTTTTTTGAGGATCGCCATAGTATTTTCTGATGGATACGGTTTCATAGTTGACAGGAACTTCAAAATATTTTTTAACTTTCCACGCTCTTTTCTGTAATTTCAGCTTGTCTATCCGGCAGGTTGAGTGGACTGTTGAATCCGGTTTGCATCTCAAAATTTCATTGTCGATATGTTTTCTGGCAATACTGGATTTCCCCTTTAAGGATAGGATGCTATAAAACGTTTTTTTAACCAGAGCGGGTTGATAAACAAAAATATTTTCATAGTCTGACCAGAAATGAGTATACTCTGATCCACGATTATCGATAGGAACAATAGCGTTTAAAGGATTGATGAAGGCAGTGGATATTAAAAATCCCGTTAGTAACCCTGAAAGCGTAAGATAATTGAATCTGCTTTTAAACTGTTGGCTAACGGTCTGAAGATAGCCAGCTAACCTATCTGTTAATCGTTGGTTGTTCAATGGTATTCCTATTTGCGATAGCTTTTAACAAAATTATCTATTCCATCCGCTTTTAGCGACTGACTGATTCCTTTTGCTTGATTTCTTTTATCGTATGGGCCAGCAACCACATAGTATTTATTTTGCTTTTTCTCATCAATAAAAAAGGGGATTTCCAGATACTTTCGCGAGAGTTTACTTTTATAATTATAAGCCCGTTTTTTGTCTTTAAATACAGCAATCTGGATAACAACCTGCTTGTAAGGAGTTAATCCTTTTGAAGCGTCAAAGTTTTTAGGGTACTGCAAGATTTTTAATGACACTCTTGCTGTTCCCTGGTCTTTAAATCCGAGCTTTTCTGCTGCTCGACGAGTCAAATCAATAATTCTGTTTTTTTTGTATGGACCCCGATCATTAATTCTAACCACAGCATGTTTATTGTTTTCCAGATTGGTGACTTGAACCCAGGTATTCATCGGTAAAATTTTATGTGCCGCTGTCATTTGATTCTGGTTGTATTTTTCACCATTTGCGGTTGCTTTACCATGAAATCCAGGTCCGTACCAGGATGCATATCCGGTCATTTGTTCCGGAGGAATATTTGATAATGATTGAACCCCTTTTTCATTACCCTGGTTTCCTGGAGCAGGCGTTTTGTCGCTTGATTTAAAATCAGGCTTGAATGCTTTGGGTGTGGATACCTCGCCGCCTTTTTTTATCGGTTCCTGCCATTTTGGGGGTGTGAAGAATCCCTTATTACTGCGGTAAGGTGTTGATTGCTTGTTGGGCACGCAATTTGTGAGGATAAATGCGATTATCAATATAGGAAAGATCTTTTTTATCTTTATCATCGGGGTAATTCCTGATTTATTAGTACCTTATAAGTTATTTTCTGCGTCTTTTTGGCAGAAAATACTTTTAAGGTACTTATCCCGTTTATCGGGGTTAGGTATTATTGAATTCAAATTGATGGCTAAAGTCGCAAAATATTGGAAATGTTATGCTATTTTTTTGCCAAAACAGTTTGGCTTTCAAAGGAATATCTATTTTAGGTCAAAATAATTATAAATCTTAATTCGTGTCAGGTCTGTACTGATTCATCATATTTTTTACAGAACTTGCTGTCCTCGCAAAGGCGGGGAGCTAAGAACCTAATAACAGATAAGTTATCATGTTAGTCCACAATTATCACCTTTTCATCAGATTTTGCATCACCTCTTTTACTCTGAAGTTAAAGGTGTCCAGGATAAGTCCGATGGCAAAAAATATAAATGAAACCAGGACCGTACCCACGGCAAGGATCGCTGTGGGAAAATGGCTGATAGACCCTGTTTTAAAAAACTCGACAACAGGTATTCCTCCCAGACCCAATCCCAAGATCATGAATAGGGTGCCGATAATACCAAAAAACAGAAGTGGACGGTAGGCTTTTGCGATATTAAGAATAGTCAGTAAAACCCTGATGCCATCGTTAAGCACATTTAACTTTGATTCAGATCCCTCAGGCCGTTCCCTGAGCTCAACATCAACCTCTTTAATCACAAACTGGTAGTAGAGGGACTGAATAACGAGCTGGGTTTCAACTTCAAAGCCTTTAGAAATTAAAGGGATATTCTTAACAAAATCGTTGTTAAAAACCCGGTAACCGGACATGATATCCGTTAAATTTGAATCAAATGTCCAGTTGACCAGTTTCACAACAAGAAAGTTACCGAAAAGGTTTAATGGTTTAAAAGCCTTGGATTTAAACATGCTTAATCTTGTGCCAACGGTCATATCCGCGTCTTCATCTAAGACAGGTCGAATCAAATCATGTACAGATTCAGCAGGATAGGTATCATCCCCATCTACCATCACATAGATATCTGCATTAACTTTTTTAAACATTGACGCAATTACATATCCTTTTCCCTGCCTTTTTTCTTTCTTAACGATAACGTTTTTTTCTTTTGCAATTTCAGCCGTTCGATCGGTTGAATTATTATCGAAGACATAAATATCAGCTGTTGGCAGTTCTTTGCGGAAGTCATCAATCACCTTGCCAATTGTAATTTCTTCATTATAACAAGGTATTAATACTGCGATTTTTAAATCAGATAAATCCATTTTGTTGTCCGGAATCTCATGAAGCGGTTTTTATAATTGAAATTGATTTCAGTATTCTTCAATCTCTTTACTTTCCTACCATAGAGACTGAAAAAACAATTCGTCAAGGGTCAATAGAATCTTAAATTCACAATTAATTTAGTAAAAGCCACAGTAGGGTGGGCAACGCTTTGCCCATGCGGTGTAAGAATTAACCCAAAAAGATGGACAAAGCGTTGTCCATCCTACAATTCCTGAGCTGTCATCTTGAAAATTTGATAGTGGTTTTTGAGAAACTTGAGGTTGATTGATTCAAATGAATGAAATGGAAATAGGACTCATTTCTTTGTGTTTTCCTACCTGCTGGGTATTTACGCCTTAATTTTAAATGGATCTATTGATGCAATTTTTTATGGGTTGTATTTTTTTCATATTAATATTCAGTAATGTCCGGTTAGGTTTTTGCAGAGCATTCACTGAAATGGAATTCCTGACTCTTAGCATAAGAATTAAAAGAGTTTCTATGTTCGCTTCGCGAAAAAACGCCAAACTCGTTCGTACCGAACTCAAACAAGGCTTATTTTCGCTACGCTTCACTAAGAAGCTCTATTTTAATTCTTATAAGCACGATTCAGGGATCCCATTCCAGCTCTTGCATTAACCTAACCGGACATTGCTGATTAATATTTACATACTTGTTTTTTTCGGTATTTTTTTACTTTGATATTGATCCAATTTTTCAATAGGATTGAAATTAGAGATTATCAGGATGACACACTGGATTTGAATTCATATAATACTCCTTTATTGCATTCGCTTTAAACTTCACTTAAAATCGATTTGGACCATTTTTAACTTGCTGATATTAAGGAATTTTATTTGGTTTTAGGGGTAAAATTTATTTAAGTATTTGATTTAAAAAGACTATAGAAACTGGAATGAAGAAAAGCCGGTTAAAAAATCAACATTCACCGTTCATCATAATGTCAGTTTGTTAACGCTAACAAAATAATAAATAGAATCATGAGATCAATTGATAAATTTCTTAATTCTGGTAAGTCAATTCAGATTGTTCTTTTTGTTCATTTTCTGATCTGGATAGTCATATTTCAGTTTATCGATATCCATCCGGATATGGCCGATCATTGGGTCTGGTCAAGATTTCT
>Ga0307989_1001340_pt1 | contig 13413 bp, 16 predicted proteins | sample EllFjometagen185_FD_203164 | JGI IMG/M metagenome (GOLD analysis project Ga0307989, IMG submission 203164) | Marine microbial communities from Ellis Fjord, Antarctic Ocean - #185 | ecosystem: Environmental > Aquatic > Marine > Unclassified | place: Southern Ocean | collected 2014-10-08
TTGAATGATCTTTTTCCAGTGACGAAATGCCTGACCATGCTTCATGCTTACCTCCAAATTTATAGTTCAGAAGATAAGTTACATCAACAAAATCAAAATTAATAGATGCCCGTCATTCAACGCTTACTGTTTAATGTTGCTAGTGTCAGAAAACTTCTCACCATAAAGTCAATAAAACTGTCTAAAGCCTGGGAATTATTTCTTGAGACTTCAACCAGGCCGGATTCAGGACCAGCAACCTTAAATGGATATAAACGATTTTTTTTACGTTTCATACAATGGCTTGCAAAAATTTATCCAACAATACAAGACTTAGGGAAAATCACGGAAGAAATTGCTATTGAATATGCAGATTCTGTTTGGGCACAAGGCGTATCCGGGACAACATTTAATAATCATATGCAGGCAATAAAATTAATTTTTAAGCATTTGCAGAAAAAAGCCGGTTTGGATGAAAATCCATTCCATTCAATTGGCAGAAAGGTTGAAAATAAACTTTCACGCAAAGAATTTTCGGAAGCCCAAGTGCTTAAAATATTAAATTCCTTCAAAAATCCTAAGCTTGTTTTAAAAGACAAAGAAGAAATGGAAGTACTGTTTCATCTTGGAGCTTGGACAGGCTTAAGGTTAATAGATTGCGTTTTAATGAAATGGGAAAATGTAAATTTAGAAAGGAATATTATATTTTGCGAACCGCATAAAACCAAAAGAGTCAAGAGAACTGTAAATGTTCCTATTCATCCTCTTTTGCGGGAGCAACTCAATAAAGCTTTAGAATGGAAAAACGCTGAATATGTCATGCCTAAACTGGCTCAAAGATATCTTGGCCCGTCTTCTCCTATTTCATCGGAGGCAGCCACTGTTTTTAAGTTTATTGGGCTTGAAATAAATAAAGAAGTAAAAAAAGGTCAACGGCGTAAAAAGAAGATATGTGTCTATGGTTTTCATTCCTTCCGGCATTCATTCGTTTCTTTCTGTGCCAAAGCAGGAGTTCCCATGCCGGTAGTCCAATCAATTGTCGGACATGGCAGTCCTGCAGTAACCAGACATTATGTTCACATCGGAGAAGGAGCCGCAAGACAAGCGATTAAAGCCTTACCACAAGGAAAGAGTACTTCAGAAAAAACAGATCGTCAAAAACTTAGGATTATTTCTGACATATTAAGTTCAAAAGCTGTTTTAACAAAAAGCGATAAGCAGATATTAAAAGTAATCTTCTAAAAAATCAATATTACATATTTATTGAAAAAATCTCATACTCGGTGTATATTGTGTGAGTAAATTTAAATGAATTTAAAACGTGTTTCTTCCATGATCTTTCAGCTCATGAGTATGACCCATTGAGCTCAGCGTTTTTCAAAAAATCAGAATAGAGGATTAAATGGTTATTTTTTTAGTTAGTAGTGGGATTAATATTTGTTGCTATACCATATTTATAATTTTATCATTGTGATTTTGCAATTAATGTTAGAATGTATTTCAATAAATGCTTGGAGTATAAATTTTATTGCTTTCTAAATATTGCTATAAAATTTGTCTTTTTATTTACTTGATAGTACTTTGCAAATAATAGATATATGGAAAATATCATATGGAGTCTTATGGAATTTGGATTGTGGATAGTTACAGGAATTGCTTTGCTGATTTCCTTTTGCAAAAATCGGGGTAAAACTATTGGTGCTTTGAAAATGGCAACTAAACGATTATGGAAAATCACTCCACTATTTTTATCAGTCATGGCAATATTTTCATTTTTTATAACTGCCGTCCAGAAATCATTTATACAGGAGACAATTGGAGCTGACAGCGGCATAACGGGTTTATTATTAAGCCTGGGAATTGGTTCTTTGGCTTTCATGCCCGGATTTATTGCTTTTCCGTTGTGCGCAATGCTAAAAACACAGGGTATCCCTTTTTATATACTAGCCGGATTTAGTGTTGCATTAATGAATGTTGGAATACTTTCATTTCCCCTGCAAAAACAATATTTAGGTTGGAAGGTAGCTGTAGTTCGCAATGTAACCGGCTTTCTCGCTGCACTGTTGATTGCTATAATTGTCGGAATAATATTCAGGGAGATTGCTATATGAAAAGAAAACTTCTGTGGTATTTTTTATTACTCTGCGTCTTGTTGGTTTTGCTGGCATATTGTTTTAATAATAGTTCTGGTATTGCGTCAGGTAAACAGTTCTTTTCTATATTCTGGAACATGGTAAAAATTTTGCCTTGCGCCTTCATATTGATCGCGCTTTTTGAAAAATGGTGTCACCGTGATACTGTTGTAAAACATTTGGGGGATAACTGCGGAATAACAGGATACTTTTGGGCCTTATTGCTGGGAAGTATGACTATCGGCGGCTTATTTGTCGCTTTTCCACTAGCCTATACACTTCACCGTAAAGGCGCATCTCTCAAAATAATATTTTCATTTTTAGGATTTGCTGGAGTATGCCGCATTCCAATGACCCTTTTTGAAGCGTCTTTTCTAGGTGTACAATTCACAATTATCCGTTTAGCTACAGCTATCCCCATAATGCTTATTGCCGGTATATTGATGGGGAAATTTCTCGAAAAACGTAATTATTGTATCGAGGAATGATAGTCCTTGACAAATATTTTTTATAGGAGGCTAAACTCGGCAAGGTTTTAAAAATAGACTTTTTCATGATTTTTAATAAAAATAATCTTTATTTAACAGGTGGTTGTAGAAATATAGCTGTTATATTCTCAAGCTATAAGGTGATTGTGAGGAGGCGTTAATTAACTTCGTCGACAGTATCTGCTCAATTGTTTTAAAAGAGCGAATCTACCTCTTGTGGGATTATTCAATAGAGATAGCATCAACCGGACATTTTTCAGCAGCTTCACGGCAATCACTTTCCGCATCTTCCGGCACAATCGTCGTTTTAGTTACGGCAATGCTTTCATTCATTTCAAACACTTCCGGACAAAGCTCAACACAAAGTCCACAACCGATACAAGTATCAGCATCCACAATCGCTTTCATTTTATTTCTCTCCTTTCATATTTGTTCTAGGGGCAAATAGGTTAGTTCTTTAGTTTGGTTTGGTTTGTCGAAAAGACAATACATACAAGGAAGTAAAAATAGTGTGACAACGACTTCAATGATCAAGCCACTGATTGCGGCAACAGCCATTGGCTGAAGCAAATCTCCGCCTTCTCCCCAGTTTAATGCCAGTGGGACAAAACCGGCAATTGTACTGAACGTTGTCATTAAACGTGGACGTAACCTAGCTTTGGCAGCTAGAATTATTGATTGGAATTTTGAGAATCCTTTTGTTTTCTGCAATTCTTCAGCGAAACTTAGTAACAGTACTCCGTCATTGACTGTTGCTGAAATGACAACTAAAGCTCCGATTGCTACAGTGGCACCAAGGGCAAGACCAGCTATCTTCAACCCTATGAACATTCCAACCAATACAGGAGGTAATGACAACAGCACTAAAAAAGGCAGCTTCAGGCTTTCGAACTGCACCGCTAGAACTACAAAAGCAAAGAAAATTGCAAAGAACAGAACTAGAAAAGCAGTTTTCTTCATTTCTCGTATCATTTGTGCCTGACCACCCATTTCATAAAAAACACTATGTGGTTTTTCTAATGTTTTGACAGCATTTTCGGCAAGCTCAACAGCTTTACCTACGCTAACGTCTTTCGCGTCTGCCCGTACAATTATCATCTTAGCCTGATTCTCGCGAACGATTTCTATTGGTCCAACTGACCGCTGAACATTAGCAATATCCCTGATGAAGAACTTTTTACCTGTTTTATTTTCCACAAGTAAATTTTCAATATCTTGTTTCGACTTGATCTTTGTTTCCGGCACCTTGATTGTGATATCATAATATTCTGCTCCATCCCTTAATTTTGTTGGAACGATTCCATGAACTAGGGCCTGTAGGGTTTCTGCAACCACTTTAACAGGTATTCCATAATACGCAGCCTTAGCACGGTCGATATAAATTCTGTATTCGGGTTTAGTCATATCCATTGATATATTCACTCCAGAAAGTTGTTTCATTTGATTAAGTTTAGAAGCAACTCTTTTCGCAAATGAGTAAATTTCCTTAATGTCAGTACCCTTAATTTTTACTTCTACTTCCTGGTCCCCTATTTTTCGGATACCCTTAATTTTCATGTGTTTCACTGGCAGTTTTGCTCCCGGCACAACTGCTTTTTTTACTTTTTTCATGATTTTATTGATGTAAGCATCAGTAGTAATATTCCGCTTATTTTTCCGAACCAGTTGAATATCAACCTCACCTTCATTGGCTATTTCGTATGTATATAACCCCCATACTTTACCGCCTGCCAATGTAAAATAGCTATCAATATTTTCATCACCCTTAATCTGGTTTTCTACATTTTTCAGGATCTCATTAACCCGTAAAACAGAAGTTCCTGCTGGCATCTTTAATTTAACCATAATTCTTCCGTCATCAATCCTAGGAAGAAATTCCGTTCCAATATTTAAAAACAAGCATGCGATAATAAAAAGAACTGCTGCAATAATAACTTTATATTTATTTCTCAGCAACAGCCATTGTAATAACTGTTCATATTTCCCCCCAACTATTTCGTTCAAACGATCCACAAATGAAGAAGACTCTTTATTTTGACGCCGCAAAAGAAATTCCATAAGCAATGGAGTGACAGTCCAAGCTACAAAAAGTGATATTACAACAATTCCTGCTATTACCATAATTAATTCTCTGAACAGAAGAGTAGTAATGCCAGGAACCAATAAAAAAGGAAATACCAAAGCTAAAAAAGAGAGAGTGGCTGCGATCATTGGAGATGTAATTTGTCTAACTCCTTCAAGGGAGAATAATTTGTGTCCCAATGCTTTTAATCTGCTGATATTTTCAACCGCAACGATAGAATTATCAAGCACCACTCCAGTCGCGACCACAAGTCCTCCAAGAGAAAAAATATTCAATGAAAAACCTGCTAACCACATAAATATAATATTAATGATTAGTGTCAAAGGCAGTGCTACAATCAAAACCAGAATCTGTCGCCAATTACCAATAAAACAATAAGTAACAAAAATTACCAATATTGCGGCTACAACCAGAGAATTCAACACACTGTCAACCGATGCGTTTACGTACTCTCCCTGATCCTCCACAACATTAAATTTAACGTCTTCAGGAATGAAGGTTCGCAGTTTTTTTAAGCGTTCTCGAATATTTCTAGCAACACTAACAGTATTGGCAGAGGACTGTTTTAGAATATTCAGTTTTACACAGTTCTTATCATTGAAACGTGTAATAACTCGTGGGTCTTCATGAGAATCTTTAACTTTAGCTATATCTTTGAGATAAACAAGCTTTGTTCCTTTCTTGCTGACAACAACATTCTTAATCTCATCCAGAGTTTCGAATTCTCCCATTGTCCGGGCAATAATCTCTCTGGATTCCACAGTAACTCGTCCGGCAAACATTTCTCTGTTCCCGTCTGATAGAGCCGTTTTTAAGGATTCAAAACTTACATCATAACTACGCATGCGAACCGGATCAACAAGTACCCTTATTTCACGTTTTAAACCACCTACAATTTCAACCCCGGCGGTTCCTGCGACAACATTAATTTGATCCTGCAGCCAGTTTTCACACCAGTTTCGCAACCACACTAAATCCCTTTTGTCCGAGGAAACAGTAACTTGCATAACTGGTAATTGCGAAGGGTCAGCCTTGATAATCACAGGAGGGTCCATCCCCGCAGGAAGTTGACGATTCACCCGCCCCATGGCCGCAATTACATCCTGATAAGCCTCCTCAACCTTTACACCGTATTTGAAATTGACCAGAAGGGTATACATTCCTTCAATACTGGAAGATTCAAGATAATCAAGATTATCCACAGTGCAAATAACTCTTTCAACCGGCTCAGCAATGTTTTTCTCAACTTCTTCAGGCGTTGCACCTCTCCACCAGATATGAATTTTGATCATAGGATAAATTATTTCAGGAAGATAATCAACTTCAAGCTTTGAATAAGAGAATATCCCAATAACAACCATGGCTAAGGTCAGAACGCATGTCGCAATAGGTTTTTTCAGACATGTTTTGGTAATAATCATTTTTTACTCTTTTTGATACTTTTAGGAAGACTAGGACGTGATTTCTTCTTAACTTTAACCTGCACATCATTCTTTAAATTATTATTTCCGGCAATTATTACAGTTTCACCAAAAGAAACTCCTTTGACAATTTGAACTAGAAATCCACTCTCCAATCCTTTTTTTACTATACGTTTTTCCGCTTTACCATCTTTTAATACAAATATACTGTGTTTACCGTTTTGATCAGTCAACAGAGCGGCATCAGGGACAATTAGAGCATTTTTTGCAGAACGAACAGGGAGTTTTACTCTGATAAACATACCTGGAGACACCCCAGCTATATTCAATGAGGATTCAACCGTTACTGTATGGGTTGCTTCATCTATCTCCGGGAAAATACGCACTATCTTGGAATCTACATATTCTCCTTTAAAAGAATCAACTAAAACTGATACAGAAGTATTTTTTCTTATCAAATGAGCATATTGTTCTGGTACATGGAAGCGAATCACCATTGAATCTGGATTCATCATTTCTAACATATTATCATTCTCTCGAACCAAGGCTCCTTTGTGTATAAACACCTTGCTTATAAGACCAGGAAATGGCGCACTTATTTGACATTCTAGAACCTTTTCTCTTGAAATTTTGAATTCAGCTTCAGCCTCTTTTACTTGTGCTTGGAGAACTGCTATTTGAGTTTTAGTTGCTCCTTTTTTTAACATTTTGACCCTTTCCTGAGCCGACTTTAAATCGCTACTACATTTAGTGTAGCTAACTCGGGCAATCTCAACACTTTCTTTGGAAACAACACCTCTTTGTCCTAAATTTATATTTCTTTTCAAATCTTTCTTTGTATATGCTTCACACTCTTTTAGTCTGTTTACATCATGTTGAGCTCTCAATATTTCTTCCGGTCGAGTGCCAGCTTTTAAATCTGCTAGTTTTGCTTTTGCTACCTCCAAGGTCGCTTGCTTTGCTTCCATTTCGGCCATAAACAAAGGTCTATCAATTTTTATGAGAGTTTCACCCTCTTTCTTAATCGAATCACCTTCGCGCCACGGGCAATATGAAATAATACCAGTAACAGTTGTTTTGATAGTAACACGATTAATGACAACAGTTTCACCAGTCAATTCCAAAATTTCTTTAATGTTTCTTTTTGCAACACGGCTTACGCTTACTAAAGGAACTTTTTTATTTTTATTTTTTACTGCTGATTTTGGGAGGTAGATATACCAAAAGAGCAAACCTACTGCAAGTAAAATAAACAGAAAAAAACTAATTTTCATTTTAAAATATTTCATTATTTCTCATTAGATTGAATGGGTGTATGTATTTTTTCAAGAGCTTTTATAAAATCTTTAGCATTATCTCCACGAAGATTTTCAGCAAGTCCAATTAAACCATCCGTTAGATATTTTGCAGAGATACCTTTAGAGCGGAGATAAACCATAGCAATAGCCGCGCGATCCTTATGGGGACATGCGGTGACAATAATTTTATTCTTATCAAGCTCGTTGAGTCTTGTTGGTAATTCATTCAATGGTATATTTTTTGAAGGACCTACTTTCCAGGCTAAATATTCTTTAGGAAATCTAATGTCGATCAACTGAACCTTTCCTTCTTTCAGTAACTTAATTAGTTCCTTACTGTTAATTTTCATATCTTTTCTTGCTTTGTAGTCAAAGCTGGAAATATATTTATCTAAATGACTGTCGCTTGCATATTCAGAAATACATATTCCAAAAAATAAAATGACAAAAAATAGTTTTTTCATGTTCTTTCCCTTAAGCTACAAATTCTGGCTCTACCATGTTATATAACCCTAATTTTGTAAATATCTTGAGAGTACCGAGTTCTTGAACATCAAGAATCATTCTCTTTGTTAGTTAATTTAGCATATTCGATAGACAAATCAATTAACTTTTTACTCAATTTTTTAAATATCCTGTGATTTTTAATTTCTCGTAATTTTTATCTAAAGCCAATGCGTTATATCCACATGTTTCGACACTCTTCCTGCAGGCAGTACATTTTTCAGGATGAAGCTTCGGCTTCAACACTGTTACCTTCTCCTCTTTCATATTCTCTGATGGAACAAAGGTGATCATTCGGCTCTTCAACATCACCGTCAAGCAAGCTAACAAGATTACCAGTAGACCAGATTGACGGCAAATGTCGTTTCCCCTGTACCGCCTTTACCACTTGCTATAGTTATATTCATAGATTAAATTCCCATTTTTATTTTGTAAACCTGTTATCTGATTTTTGTTTGCGAACTTTTCCTCTGTGTTTTTCCTGCCACCCGGCAACAGCATCCGGATATGCGTCAAAATCCGGAATGTATGGTTTTATGTCAAGCAATGGAGTGCCGTCAAGCATATCCGGGTTGTCAATATAAATAATATTGCCCTCTCTTTTTAGTAGCTTTACAATAGATATACCGATAGGATTGGGCCTTTTGGGAGCTCGAACCGCGAATACTCCATGAACTTTATTTTCAAGAAATGGCGACACTTTTAATTTAAAGTTTTTCGACCTGTTAAAATGAAAAACAAGAATTATATGAGAAAAATCCTCAATATCCTGCAACCCGTCACAGAATTCTAGAAATATCTCCACTGTCCCTTTAATACCATGCGCACCGGCAGGTTGTATAGGCATTCCGGTAAGTTCTTTAAAGGGTGTATGGATTACATCGATTGGTTCAAATGTTATATTTTCCATATTTATGGTTTCTTTAAAGGTTTATGACAAAACCACCAGTCATAACATTCATATTCTTGAGTTCTTTTAGCCGCACTCGCTTCATCTGTTGCCGGTGGAATAATAATTCTATCACCGATAAGTTCATTGTTCGGCCAACCAGCAGGTACAGCACCTTGTTCGTCGGATATCTGCAGTGCTTTTACAGCTCTTACTATTTCATCCATATTACGACCTACTTCCTGAGGGTAATACATTATAAGTCTTACTTTGCTGTCGGGGTCTACAATAAATACAGCCCTGACGGTGTTTGTCCCTTTGCCGGGATGTAGCATGCCAAGTTTCATTGCAACAGAGTCATTTGCCGCAATAATTGGAAACTTGATTTCAATGTCAAGTTCGTTTTTTATCCATTGAATCCATTTTATATGTGAGAATACTTGATCAATAGACATTCCGAGTAGTTTACATCCCATCTTCTCAAATTCATCATATCTCTTTTGAAATGCAACGAATTCAGTTGTGCATACGGGGGTAAAATCAGCAGGGTGACTAAATAAAACAAACCAGCCACCTTTCAAATCACCAGGAATATTCATTGTTCCGTGAGTTGTCTGTACCTTAAGTTCAGGGAAAGAATCGCCCAACAGCGGCATATTAATATTTTTATCTTCCATGATAGTTCCTCTTTAAGTAACCTAGAATTATAGATTTCGTTTAGCTTGTCAGCTCATCCAAGCGCTTTTTAATTACTTCCAAGTTATTTTCAAGAGCCTTCTTCTCATGTGCAAGGTTCTTTTTTCCCTGATCAGCGCTTATTGGCGGTGTCTGCTTGGCTTCGGGAGCATAGAAACGGTTTCTAAAACCGAAACCCATGCCTCGCCTTCCGCCTCTGACACCTCGCCTCATTCTCATTTTACGTCCTAATCCGCCGCCAACATAATTAGCGAATTCGGGTGTTGCGAAACTTGCACAGTGGCCAGCTGACCTTCCGGTCATCGGTCCTGTACCCATTGGTCCTGTTCCATTTCTTCTAGGCATAATTTGCCTCCATATTGAGGATATTATTTTTTAGTTTTGCAAATTTCACAAAACCAGCGATAATTATTTTTAATATTACACATTTACTTCTATAATTGTTCCTACTCTGCATGCTTTGCAGACCTCAGGAAACTCATAGCATAGTTGAGCTGTTGCATAAAATCCTGAACAATGAGCAGGATAAAGATTTTGTATATTAAACTTTTTTAATTCACTAATCGTTTTGTTTATACGGTTTTTTGTGGCATATCTCAAATGCATTCCTCCCAAAACGGTATGAATAGAGCGTGAGCCGCTAAGTTTACTTATATATTGCAGAGTATTAATGACGCCTGAATGAGCACATCCCAAAATCACGACTAATCCTGCCGGCGTCTCAATAAAGGCCGCTTGATCATCAATTAAATTATCAATTTTTCGACATTCTTCATCAGAAAAAAACTGTCCGCCAGTATCTTCAAAATTAGTAATTCTGGGAATAGACCCTGTCAGATGAAACCCTTTATGTATCTCTATTGGCTGGTCATTAAATTTGTAATTAAGACCATTGCTGTCAATAGATTTCATTACTATCTTGTGGATACTGCCATCCGAGTGTCTTGAATATTTAGTCAATAGAGAATCTCTATGCGTAAATATTGGTATTTTTTTTATTTTTTTTATCTTACACATGCCACCCGTATGATCATAATGCCCATGGCTTAATACTATTGCATCAGCAGTTTCAAGATCAATAGACAACTGGTCGGCATTGTGTTTTATTACATTTCCCTGACCAGTGTCAAAAAGGATTTTTTTATTAGCGTGTTCAATCCACAAGGAAAAACCATGTTCACCAAGACAGTTCCCGGCGGCGACATTATCGACAAGCAAAGTTATTTTTAAATTATTCATAACCAACTTTTCCCCATGCAATATTGTTCCATACTCTCTCATGAAAATAATACATTACCATTCTTGTTGAATGGTGATATATAACAATTATTGTCGCAATAACAGAAGCTTTTTTGAGGTTTTCCGGCAATAAGAGTACTATAAAATAAGCCCCGACCCAAGTCCAGAGTATTCCGATAATTCTCCAAATGACAATTTTTGTCAATGAACGTTTTCTAAGTTCTTTTTCCATTTCGCGTACCTGTTGGCTGATTAATGATCGCAGACATTTTTACCCGTTTCGAGGGAATTAGTGAGAAATGCTTCCACTACTTCCTGCGGATCAACTCCCGATGCACCGGTAATAACTTTTACTCCTGCTTGAGTAAAAAGCTGTACAGCACGCATCCCCATGCCGCCGGCAATAACTAAATCAACCTCTAATTCGCCTAACCACTGAGGTAGAACTTCGGGCTCGTGTGGTGGAGGGACTTTGTCCTCCGTTTTAGTGATTGCATTGTTGTCGTCAACTTCAAAAAATCTAAAAATTTGACAATGTCCAAAGTGCATACATAATAATTCATTTGCTACTGGTATTGCAATAATCATCTTAAAACCTCCTAGTTATATTAATTTTATTAACTGGGGTATGCACTTGACTCCTTTTTTATTTGGTAACTACTTAATTGCCAAAAGGTTATGCAAAACACACATGAAATTAGATTTTAGAGTGCAATTCTTTGGCTAGGAGAGAGTTGCAACTTTCTCGTAGGAGTCAAGTGCATACCCCAGATTTTATTAATCAGTGTACTAGCTCCAATGTCCTTCAACGTCTGCGGAATTCGCTTCTTTTAAATTACCGGCTTCGAATTCTTTGACTAAATTACTAAGCTTGCCTTTCACTCCACAAATAACTTTTATATTTGCAGCTTCAAATACACGAAAAGCTTTAGGGCCACAATGTCCGCAAAAGATATACTCAGCTCCAAGGTCAGCAACTGTTGTAGCGGCCTGAATACCCGCGCCCTGCACAGCATTCAAGTTTTGACTGTTATTTACACTGTTGACTTCTTTGGATTCAGTATCGTAGCACACTAAACACGGACATCTTCCAAAACGAGAATCTAAAGCGGACTCAAGATCACTACCTGTTGATGCAAAAACTAATTTCATTTTTCTAGCTCCTGTTATTATTTTTATTACAGTATTCTTTGCCTCGACCATGTCTTTGACCACCGCCCTGCTCACAACTGCGGTTAAAAAAAATATTTGCAGCGAAAGCTTCTTTGGGAATATCGCTGTCTATACTCTTACAACTTGGACATGCCGCTTGTTTTTCCTCGGCTTTCCGCCAGATCACACCGCAACCCCGACAGCTCCTTATTAAGTCTGAATAGCTTAAGCCGCGCGAAATAATTTTAAGCGCTTTGCCGTTTATAATCGCGTCCGCAACTTTTTTCCTCGCGCTTTTTATAATATTACCAAAAGTCTGACGAGAAACTCCCATTTTCCCAGCAGCAGCGTCCTGGTACATATTTCCCAGATCCGCCAGACGCAAAGCTTCAAGTTCGTCAACACTTAACTCAATGCTGGTGAGCATCGACAAAGGAATCCCGTTTGGCTTATAACAATCAGAATTGAATGAGCCGTTTATTTTTCGGTTTTTAAATGGTCTTGGCATATAAAATCCTGCTTAAATTAAAATTCATTACTAGCATATGCTAATAACTATAATGGTTTAAAACTCTTTTGTCAACCCCTTTTTATGAAAATAATCAGTCTATGCGGTTCTTTGTGCATGGTTCGCAGCTCTCGTTCGATTGGAAATAAAAGGTCTGCTTGAAAGATTCTATCAATAAATTATCTGTCATTTCTGTCCCCTCTCAACGTTAAAGATGAAAAAGTTTAAAGCACACTCATTAATAGGACAGATAACTGACGAGGTCATGGAAGGATCATGAAACCGTTGCGATAACAAGAGAAGCCAAAGCAACATATATTCTGGCAACGCAAAGTATCACAAGTTTGGCTCCAAAACTCAATGCCTTGATTTTAAACCTGTCAAGTCAAATTTATTTTACCGTCGCGGATTCCAAATCAGCAAAACTGGTATCCGAAGTTTTTGGCGAACACACTGTCATCGAGGAAAGTAAAACAAATAGCAATAACGGCTCTAGCACTAGTCGTCGAGAAGTGGAAAAACCAATCTATAAACCATCAGAATTAAGAAATCTAAAAAAGTATCAATGCATAATAAAACACCCGGATGGACGGCATGAAAAGTTATATATGCCGCCTGTCGGAAAGAAAGGGAAAGTACCATATTTTTATTATTGGGACAGGTTCGGGATAATTGCTCCATTGATGTATTTATTGCGATGGAAATAGTAAAAATGACCGTTCACAAATGTTCGCAAATGTTCGCAAATGTTCGCAAATAAAACCGAATGCTGACAAAGCGCTAAGGTTTTAGAGACAAAAAGCGAATGCTTTGCGAATGCTCTTAAATAGTTTTAAATAAGGAGCTTATAAAATATAAAATTGTTAAATTTGACCGTTTGCGAACGCAATGACCCCGGAATGGGGGATATTGCGTCTACTAAAACATGAAAACACAAAATATCGTCTACTCTAAAGACTTTATATAAACAAAAAATACATTAACAAAAGGGAAACAAAATTATGTTTACAATGGCAAAAGTAAA
>Ga0307989_1001341_pt1 | contig 13400 bp, 11 predicted proteins | sample EllFjometagen185_FD_203164 | JGI IMG/M metagenome (GOLD analysis project Ga0307989, IMG submission 203164) | Marine microbial communities from Ellis Fjord, Antarctic Ocean - #185 | ecosystem: Environmental > Aquatic > Marine > Unclassified | place: Southern Ocean | collected 2014-10-08
GGAGGTGTCATTGATGGCTGCCGTCTCTGGCTGTCCAGACCTGGCTAACCTGGTGCACATCCGTGATGATGAATCACGTATCGTCAGTCACTGCTGCTGCCTACCTCCTGCTACCGGGAGTAAGAAGACATGTAGTGGTTGCCAGAACGAAGCTAAGTTCTCCCCAGATCCTGCTGGAGATCTACACACCGTGACCGGTGCTAAGATTAATGCTATCACACCTCAAGAACTCTTCCTGCTAATGCACTCGGATATAGAGTCCACGCGTGCACGTGGTAAGAAGATGCGTAAGGGTGCGAAACCTGTTAACTTTGGTATCATGTATGGTATTGGATCCTCAGGACTTGCAACACAACTACGTGATGCAGGTATACCGACGAACAAAGCAGAAGCCCAAGGCATGATCGATGCCTGGTATGAATTGTTCCCTGGCGTAAAGACTCACGTCGATGATTCAACACGTGAACTGAATGCTAATAAGTATCTCAAGAACATTTACGGACGGATCCGCCACGTACCGTACACGGACGATGTCTTAAGTGCACTCAACTTCCTGATTCAGGGAGCCGGTGCACAAATAGCTAAGAAAGTTTGTGTAGACGCGGCGTACAGTTTCATTGATGAACCTGATATACGGTTAGTTAATCTGATTCATGATGAGTTAGTGATTGAGTACAAGCCCGGACTGGAAATGGATGTTGCACAATTCTTATTCGATAAGATGAACATCGCCGTACCTGGCAAACAAACTATTCACTTAACGGCAGAGCCCGAGGTAGACATCGCCTCCCTGTCTAAGAGTGAGAAAGGTAAGGTTCTAAACCTACCTAGTAAGGAGTAGTATGGCTACAGTATACGAAGAGTTTAATGCTTACATTCATACCTTTACTCAGGGTAGGCGTCGTATGAAGATGGAAGACGAGTACCGTTGCGTACGCGTGTGTCAACAACAGACGGCGTCCAAAGCTGAGAGAGATAAAGCTATGACGGAGCTGATTAAGTATCATACTGTATACTTGTCGAGTATAGCTCTTGATGTTTTATCATTAGGTACAAGTAATAACTCCAACGGTGTTGCCAGTATAGATATCTTTGATTTCTTACAGACAGCTACCATGAAGTTCATCGAGAAGGTTGGTACCTTCGAGCTTGAACGTGGTCTACGGTTGACGACTCATTATTCTCGTGATGTACGTACAACCTTACAACGAGAGTTGATACGGTACGGTCACCAGATGGTACAAGGTACGGCCTTGATGCAACAGGTGAGCTATAAGATTTATAAACTACGTGAAGCACGTGCCAGAGTACTAGGCCGAGAGGTTGAGATCCCTGAGATCTTACAGGAGATACTTGATAACACTGGACATACTGAACAGTTCATCAAGGATACCTTAACCTTTACATCTATGCAGTATGATTCAATTGATGCCCACGATGGCGACATCCGGGACAACAACGGGATCACCTTACATGCAGAAGAGCCTGTGAGTGACGTAGCACAAATTGTATTACAAATTGTACGAGAGAAACTGGACTTAAATCCAGAGGATATGGAGCAACTTTATGCATTCTTGTATAACTTGACTCCTTTACCCCCAACTTTAAAGGCTCGACTGAAGAGCTAGGAGATAAATATGGCGGAAACAACTGCCCTGGATGACCTGGCGAAGAAGCTTCCAGAATACTTGGCTTGGCATAACGTTAAGTTAAGTGCGAAGAACATGGCTATATGCCCTGTACACCACGACACTGATGCTTCATTCCATGTTCAGGATAATGTATGGTATTGCTTCGGTTGCAGACGCGGTGGGAATATATTCGCACTAGCGGCTCTGCTTGAGGGATTACCTGCCGTCGGCGAAGAGCACTTTAGCACGCACACCGTGCCTACTCTAGCTGATAGGTTTGATGTTCCATATGAACCAGTGGTACCTAAAGGGGTACCTCCGGTGGAGCATCACATACGAGAGATCTATCGTCATGTACACAAGAATCTTAACCAACGTAACTTTAAGGGAGAACTCAAAGCACGAGGGTACACTCTGAAGTTTGCAGTAGACCAAGGCATTGGCGGGATAGCTAAATACACTGAGATGATTAACTACTTAGTTAAAACATGGGGTAAGGAGACAGTAGCAAAGTCCGGGTTGTTTAACCGGGAGCTATTTGACTCGCACCGTTTGTTGTTTACTATCATGGATCATTATGGTCGACCCTGTGGGTTTACCGGAAGAGCAACGGCGAAGACACCACCTCCTGCTGGAGAAACTGATGTCGTTAAGTATATCAATACGTATAACAACGTAGTATTTAAGAAGGGTAAGATGTTTTACAACATGCACGTCGCGAAACGCTACCCAGTGGTATATTTAATGGAAGGTACAACGGATGTTTTAACTGCCGTGAAGCTTGGTCTACCTAATTCCGTAGCTGTACTAAGTAATAACATTACTGTTGAACAGGTGAATGTCCTGCGTTCGTTTACGAAGGTAGTGATAGCCCTGGACGGAGATGAAGGCGGTACCGGGAAGATCATTAATCTCCTGAAAGCGCTGCCAAACGCAGTGGCTTTGCACATACCTGCGGCTAAAGATCCAGATGCTTATCTCAATGAACATGGATTAGATGCTTTCTTTAAGCTCGATGAACTCGAAGCTAGGGGATGGCACCTGACTAACAAAAAGTATAACAATGTGGGAGACGTGAAAGAAGCAGCACGCGTTGCTGCTAATTCGAATCCCCTGTATCGTGCGCTGTTCGCTGAGATCATAGCTACTAGATCTAAGACTAAACTACAAACTGTTATTGATGCTGTGAAACATGAGGATCAATTAATACAGAGATATCGTTTGTCTAAGATAGCTAAGGCTATCGAAACTAAACCAATCAACCTTAAACTGGAAGTAGGATTATAATATGGGCCTAACACATAGCCAACGTAGCGAGTTAGAAGTCGACGCCGCTGTACTAAACATGTTCATGCGTGTGCAGTTCAATGACGATACATTCAGGAAGAATGCCGAGATACTAATACGCGGAGTGGGATTGACTAGTGGACGACCTGAAAACAAAGTACGCCCACTGTATAAAGTATTACCCCCTGTCACTACAGAGGACGGTGATACTGAGTACCACGCACTAATAGGTACAGGTTACAAAGCTGGTATCACTACCCGTATATTCGGTTCGAAGGAAGAATGGCAACTTGCGCTGGAAGGTTATAAAACCAACGGCCCTGGTGTACTTATCGATAATATCTACATACCAGTAGAGTTCGACCATGCATCTATGCAGAGTACTTATGACACTGTGACGGCACGTAACACCATGTTAGGTGGTTTAACTAAAGCCTTTAAGGGTATAGGTTACACCAACGCTGGAGTTACTCTGGGTACGAAACCATTTGCTGAAGCAATGAAGTCACATGCTGATGTGGTGGGTATCATACCATTCTCCGACCGTACATTGATGAAATCTAATTCCAGATATGTGCGTGAACAGATGGTTAACACATCTAGTAGTGCGTACAGACCACAGGATGAAATGATTCGTAAAGTCTGGGAGGTTGATAAGACCTACAGGTTTGCTGAAGTCTATGACGGAAATAACGAACTCTCATTCTACTTGATATCATCTAAGCATGCCGGACTGTACAATGCAATAGATTTAAACCAACCATTATATAGTTTTAGTTCTCACCCGACAGAGGGTGAAACTATTATTACTTTGATTGTTGGAGGTATGCAGGGTGATCAGGAGCTGGACGCTAATCTAGACTATGAGTCAGAGGATGCAAGAAAGCTTGCTCGTACTCTGGTACTGAATTCAGCTAACATAAAGTATCATCAAGATCATGTGTTATCTGGAACACTATTCCGGTATCCAACTAAGTCTCATACTATTGTACGTACATATGTACTGAGCAGACGTGGAGCTAAGAGACTGTATAGGCTGGCTGCTGGTAAGAACGTAGCAGTACAGAGCAATTCATTTAAGGATCAGTATGCCAAAATGCAAACCAGTAAACGGTTAGTGTACAATGACATACTATATGGTCCAAGTGACATACAATATCAAGGGCAACAAGTTAAAGTATCAACTCAGAATTCTGTAGTTGTTACTATCCCTGAGTTCTTGAACTCTACTCGTACTAATGGGTTACAGTTCACAGAAGTTACCTTTGATAATATCATGGACTCCGCGGCGGAAGCCGGGGAAGATCTCACCATGCAATGCGGCCCTACTGGTCGCGACTGGGAGCCTGATATAACACTGACCCCACATAAGATAGACGTAGGCATGTCCTTACGTTTGACTATGGGAGAAGTGTTCGCGGAGATCACCAATGATAAGAAGATCAGAGTCAACGGTATTCGTATCAACAAGGCTGATCTACGTCCTTCACTTAAGAAGGCATTCATGTTCCGTAAACAGGATGTGTATAATAACTTCCTGCGTCAAGCATCGAGAATGTCATTGCCCATGCGTAACATGGTAACCCGTGGCGTGGTAGTGACGGCGAAGCGTGACATGGATTATGGTGTAGCTGATGATGTAGACTTCAACTTAGCAGCTCATAAACCTCTGCTGTTTAATTTCACTGAGGTGAAGAAGCGTCCCATGTTGCAATCGAAACACGGTGTGTTCCAGTTAAAGAACGCACTATATCTGTACTCAAGAGACCAGACTGACCTGATTGGCAAAGAAGAACTCTATGCTTTCATGAAGCGGTTGATACGTACGGAGGACATCGAACTATACACCAAGCTTATAGCTGAAGCTTCTGATAATTATCAGAGTATGAAGCTGGCATTGGGTGGTAGTGTGGAGCGTACACTGAAGGTAACCAAGGCTGTGTCGACGACACTAGTAATTGGATCCGAACAGGAGATCCCCGGCTATGAAGTTAAGGGTACATTAGATACCTACTTCCTAAGTACTGAGGAGAATACCTTCGCTAATGTTTACCGGGCGCAGACCGGTGACTACATATGTATGGTTGATAAAGCTGAGTATATCTACCCAGAACAACGGTTGGTTGCTCGTCTGTTAATCTTAGCGAACGACGCTAAGTTAGCTGCTGCAATTAATACACTTTAATGCTTGCATCTTGCGAGTACAATGTTAATATAGGAGGTCACAATGAGTGATGGAAAGATTATTACTTATTACGTGAACGAGTCCATCAAACCTCAAACGGTGGATATCAGTAATGCCCTTGAGCGATTACGTAGTGAATGTTTACAAACAGATTCATGGGCTGTACTGGATGGTAAGCTCGTGGAACCTAACGATCTTACACAACAAAACATAAGTCAGGCTGAGATCATCGACCTGATTGTCCAAGTAGTAGGAGGATAGACCGATGAAAGTTCTAATCGTTGGTGCTGGCGGTATTGGAAGCTGGCTAGTACATGAACTCCTGCAGGACGAGATCAAACGAACTCAACTGCCTGGTGTACATTTCACCGTGGCAGATGACGACCACGTCGAGCAACGTAACGTACTGTATCAGAACTTTGACCAAGATCAGGCTCGCATAATGCAACCCAAGGTCGAGGCACTGGCTGAGCTGTACGATATCGATGAAATAATTCAGGATCGAATCGAAGATCCCGCACAACTACAAGGTTATGACGTAGTCATCTCCTGTGTAGACAACGTCCAATTTAGACGTATGCTATTCGCAAATCAAGAACAGGTTCCATACTGGATTGATCTGCGCGCCGAAGGCAGAGTAGCTATGATCTATAACAAAGCTGATGCCCATACAACTGAGTGGATGAACTCGGTTACCAAGGAGCCAAAGAATCCAGAGAACGCCAACCGTGGTTGCGCGTTGCCTGGTGACCTGGCACAAGGTCGTCTGCAATACGGGAACCGTTTTGCTGCACTGATGGGTGCACAAGCTTTGTTAAATCATGTACGCGAGGTACGCGCAGTGTACAGGGAGTTCTTAAGAATATGAAACCCCTATTCGTTCTCATATCGGGCAAGCGCCTGAGTGGTAAGGATACACTAGCGAATGCCATCGCATCGTACATGGATAATTCGTTGGTCACACACTTGGCTGATGCCATACGTGTTGAAGTCATGCACTTGTATCCAACAGTAATAACTAATATTACACAGCTCATGGATAATTCAGATCCAATTAAGCTGAAGTATAGACCAGAACTAATCCGTATCGGACAGGAACGTAGGGCAGAGGATGTCGACTACTGGTGTAAGCGTACACTTGAAGCTGGAATAGAATCCGGCGCAGAAGTAGTGCTTGTACCTGACGTGCGATTCCCCAATGAACTTACATACTTCCGAGACAAGATGGAGATTAACACGTATGCTATACGCATTAATGCCACACCGGAGGCGAGAGCTTCCCGAGGCTATGTGTTTACTCCAGGCGTTGATGATGACGTGAGTGAAATCTCACTGGATCTCCCTTTAGATCATACTGACTGGGATGCATTGCTAGTAGACGCGGGAGTCTCCCCCTACTTATTTGTACCTAATGTCGTGAACGCCGAGTTCGGATCCAAATCTTGGAGCATCGCAGCTCTAGGCACAGTCGTGGGTGATTTAATCATACCACACTTAAACGAAGTGAAAGGATAAAGAATGGACAAATTACACTTCCCAGCACCAGTACGGCGCTTTGATAAATGGGACAACAGTATACTGGATACTTTACAATCCAGGATGCCACCGGACCTAATCAAGAACTTGCCTGGCGACGCTGGACTAACGTACATGCCGTGGCGCACGTATGCGGATATTTTGGATGCCATCGTGCCTAAGTGGTCGATGACATCTCCAAAGTTTACCGATGATGGTAAGTTCATTACCGTGGAACTAGGTCTTACTATCCATGGGGTTACACGGCATCAAGTCGGAGTGAGTCCCAAGGAAGATATAGACAGAGTCGACGGTGGTGATCCATATACCATAGCGTACTCCGCTGCATTCCGACGAGCCGCAGCAATGTTTGGCCTTGGTAGATTCTTCTACATCAAAGATGGGGAAGTAAGCTTCAAGGATCTAGTGCCACCGCGTACTGATCAGCAAGCTCGTATTCATGATCTGATGGAGACGAAAGAGGTCAATGATGTGACGCGTGCGTCGCTGATGAAAGCTGATCCAGATAAACCCTGGACAATTTCAAGGGCACAGGCTGTTATCCTCCACCTGTACAAGTTACCTGGTTTTAAGGTAGCATCAGGTCCCGAATGATAGAACCATCTATGTTGAAACTTATAATGCTGCCATTCACGGCAGCATTGTTAGGGTGGATAACAAATTGGATAGCAATCAAGATGTTATTCTACCCGAAGGAACCGCTAGTCATCTTTGGCAACCGGTTCAAGTCTATACATGGGTTATTCCCGAGGCACAAAGAGGAATTTGCTGGAAAGACTGGTGATCTTTTCAATCAGATTCTAAAACCTAATGAGTTAATTAACGAGTTACAACAATCACCGTTGTACAATCAACTGTACAGAGCGTTCGATGCACGTATGGATCAGGGATTATTTACTGCATTCATGGGTACAGCTAAACGCAAAGTTATATACGCAGAGTTCTGGAAAGAGTTAACGGACGTACTTAAAACTAACAAGGCGATTGAAAGTTCAATCCATATGTTTGTTAGTCAATACATCCGTGACTTAAATAGCGATGAGCTGTTCGTATTGTTTGATTCGTACATAGGTGCTCATGTATCCGTACTGACTTGGGTTGGTGCTATACTTGGGTTCCTCATTGGTTGTATTCAGGTAGGAATTTTGGTACTGTTATGATTTCAATAAGCATTGAGCCGGTGTTACGTCCACTGGATAAACACGGCGAGGAGTTTGACATTATACGTCAGACCGTTCAGGCATACACGATCACTAGAAACAAATACATGACGGTATTCTTGAAGAAAGAGGGAGCCGGAGAACCCGGGGCCCTTCCTGCAGCAGTCGAGCGTGGCTTGATGCAGCAGTTCAACAAGGATCCAAAAGTATTAGAGATGGACAAAGAGGTTAATAAGCTTCTTGATAGGACGGATAGGATATCTATTCAGCCGTTCCTGTCTCTTAAGATTCCAGTGGTCGGTCATGATCCAATAGCAACACAGTTTATACAGAATAAGTATACGGTGATGCAAGAAAAGTTAGAGGGTGTAACTGAACAGGTGAGGGCCTTCTGGTCGACCCCGTTTGGAGAGTTCTTTGAGAGATCAATAGGTACCAACTTGTTAGAGTTGTCAACGGCCCCACATGCGATCCCCGCATTGATGGGACCAGCCTTTGAGAATAAGGACAACCCCCTAGCTTTAAGTCTGAACCATTTGTTGCAGGTTGTACCGACGCTGGGATCTATATTCCCATCAAAACGTAAGCGTGCACTATGGGCAGATGAGCTAAACATATTGAAGATGGAAGTATTACAACACTATCCGTCATTGCAGGACGCTCGTAGAATTGTAGAGTACATAGACTACTGGCACGGGCGTGGTCATGATTTCCACGTTTTATTGGAGGATAAGAATGAAGAAAACAACTGAGGAATACTACGGTGACCTAGGTGATGGCGGTCTAGCCATCTCCGTGATCAACCGTAAGTATCTACAGCCAGGTGAGGTAGGTCCCATGGATATGTGGGTGCGAATAGCAGAAGCTTTAGCATCCGTGGAGAAACCTAATGTACGTGAGAGGGTCAACGCTGAACTCTTGTGGGCATTAAAAGACTTCAAGTTCATACCAGGCGGACGTATAATGCACGCTGCAGGTACGAAGAATAAAGCGTCACTAACTAATTGCTATGTGCTTGCGATACAGGATGATAGTATACAAGCTATCTACAGTACGCTTACTAACGAAGCAATTACTTATAAATCCGGCGGTGGGGTTGGTCACGACCTCTCTAATTTACGACCCAGAGGTGCAACTATTAGTAGCACCGGTGGTGAGTCTTGTGGGCCCGTTGGTTTCATGAATCTGTTCAGCGAGAACACCAACACGATCAGTCAACACGGTAGGCGTGGTGCAAACATGCAGACACTAAGGGTTGATCACCCAGATATCGAGGAGTTTATTACTGTTAAACAGGATAATGCCCGCACTAAGGTGCAGTACTCGAACATTTCTGTGTTGATTACTGATGAATTCATGAAAGCTGTAGAAGATAACAGTGACTTCCCACTACGGTTCAAGGGTACAGTCTATAAGACTATTAATGCCCGGGAACTTTGGAAGAAGATCACCACTGCAGCGCATGGAAGCGCGGAACCAGGTATTATATTCTGGGACCGAATGAAGCAATACCACAATGTTGAGTATGATTCACCCCTCATTAGTACGAACCCCTGTGTTGTGGGGAATAGCCGCTTATCTACACAGTACGGTATGATTCCTATATTAGAGTTGTACGATTCACAAGTCGACATAAAAGCAACTGTAGATAAGCGTACACTAACATCGGAATTCTCGGAATTCGGCACTGAAGTACGTCCAACTACTAACGCGTTCAAGACGAGCGCGAATGCTGACGTGTGGAAAGTTACTACCAAAGCCGGTTATTCGTTAACAGGCACCGCTTGGCATGACTTTTATACAGATAGAGGTAAACTTAAATTATCAGATTTAAAGATAGGCGATAAGGCACTCATTCAATCTGCGAAAGGTCAATTCGGTACACAAGGCTCGGCTGATCTAGGAATGATACTTGGGTTATTAACGGGTGATGGTCATATAACACACAAAGGTAACGGGTATTATGCAGCAGTTATAGAGTTGTGGGGTGATGACCGTCAATTTGCCGACAAGGTAGCAGTCGTAGTCAACACTATGATAAGCGGTAAAGCTGAAAACGGCAGAAACTACAAGGTAAAACCGGTAGCTGTATCTTCCAGAAACAAGGTTGGTATCAGTTCGGTAATATTAGCCCGCATACTAGATGCCGAGTATGGTGTAAACGCCGATACGAAGTTAAAAGTACCAGAAGTGATATGGCGAGGGACTGAGGAAACTGTAATAGAATATCTGCGTGGTTTGTTCCAAGCAGATGGTACAGTGAATGTATCCGGTAAATCTAATACGTGTTCAGTACGTTTGGCATCAAGTCACGAACCATTACTGATCGATGTGCAGATGTTACTTAGTAACTTTGGTGTATTTTGTTCTATATATAAACGTAGGAGCAGTGGTATGCGCTTATTGCCGGATGGTAAGGGTGGAAATAAAGAGTACCAATGCAAAGCTAATTACGAGATTATAATAGATGGCGAGTCCAGAGATCGGTTTATGAAGGAGATTGGATTCCTCGGGAAAGCCAAGATAGTTAAGTATAACACGTGGGCGAGGGGTAAGGCTTTGAGAAAACGTCAACCGTTCGCGTCCGAGATTATTAGTATCGAAAAAGCCGGCAAAGAGTCGGTATATGATGTAACTCAGAGTGATCATAACTCTGTGATATTTAATGGGTTAGTAACAGGTCAGTGTGGTGAACAACCGTTGCCTGACGGCGGGAACTGTAACCTTGGTAGTATCAATCTAGCGCAGATGGTAAAACCAAATGGTACCCCGGGTAAGTACGGAGTCGATGATGCTACTATAATTAAGACAACGAGGATTGCTATTCGTGGAATGGATAATGTTATTGATTACAATCTAGATAGGCATGCTCTTCCTGTACAACGTGAGAACGCGGAACGACAACGACGCATTGGATTCGGTATTACCGGCCTCGCTGACATGTTAGTCAAACTCCAAATTCCCTACGACAGTGAAGAAGCTTTGTCCGTAGTAGAGCGTGTGATAGAACTTATTCGTAATACCGCTTACGAAACATCCGTAGCTTTAGCTAAAGAGAAGGGAGCATTCCCTGCTTTCGATTGGAACGGTTATAACAAGAGTCAGTATGTCAAGAAACTGCCTCAGACTTTACGTTCTGATATTAAAGCACACGGCATCCGTAATGGTACACTACTAACTATAGCTCCTGTTGGCACGGGAAGTATAATAGCAGCTGTGTCCAGTGGGATGGAACCAATCTTCGATGTCAAATACATTCGTCGCGTACGTCGCGATGATGAATCTGGTTTCGATGAGTTCACTGCATGGCATCCGTTAGCCTACAACCTATTCGGGCAACGTAAGCTTGGAGTACCAGCGTACGTAAGAGAAGCGCATCAGATCGATCCGCATTTCCGTGTACGTATGCAAGCTGTTCTGCAGAAGTATGTCGATAGTTCTATATCATCTACGGTTAACTTACCGAATGATGCTACGGTTGAAACCGTGGCGGCTATCTACGAATTCGCATACAGTCAGGGACTAAAAGGTATCACAGTATACCGTGAGGGTTCCAGAGATGGTATTTTAATCAGCGCTAATGCTGAGTCAGCACCAACTCAAAAAGCAATACATCCGTACATATCGGGCGAGCTAATCACACCAGTGGGGAGACCTCAAGTAGTCGAAGGACCAACTGAGGAAATCGAAACCGGTGAGGGTTCGATGCTTGTCACGATCAACCACGATACGGATGGTAAACTCGTGGAAGTTATTGCACGAGTAGGAAAGGCAGGCGGTAATGACGCCGCTCAATCGGAGGCCATCGGACGGCTAAGTAGTGTAATAGCCCGAAGTGGAGTCGATCCAAGAGTCATTGTCAAACAGCTGAAGGGTATACAAGCGACACCTATGTGGCATACGTTTCCAGGAGAAGAGCGAGCAACTCAGATCCTGTCGACTCCAGATGGAATAGCTAAGGCTTTGGAACGGTATTTAGACCGTGAGCATTTACCCTCTAGTACACGCGTTAGTAATCAACCGGTGCTAGCACCTGAGGTTGTTAACGATTCGTCGTACGCGATCTGTCCTGAATGTAAAGACGTAAGTCTGATAAATGAAGGCGGCTGTGAACACTGTGTTAACCCATCTTGTTTGTACGAGAGATGTAGTGGTTAACCTAAACAAAGAAAGGTAATAATATGGCATTGTTACGTTTTAACAACGGAGTGAAAGAAGCTAAACCATACTTTGAGAGTAAGGGCTTAGTTCAGGAATCAAAGAGTATCGTTCAGGTTACGAAGCCTGACGGTTCTGTGTACACTGCGGACCAAGAACCAGCCGCTGAGTATAAGAAGGACATGACAGCTATGGGTTATAAGTTTAAGAAAACTAAGGGCCCAGTTAAACTGTACACGCGTCAGGAAGTATTTGATGCGTTCGGAACGCGACACGCGCACATCAGACCAGAGTATCGTCTGTGGGCTTTCGTGTACTACAGTTGTACACTTGAAGAAGTGACCGCTAAGTGGGGCGAGCAATCTGGACGTACAGCTTGGAACTTTAAGCTGTTACGTAAGAGTGCTGAACTCGCTGAAGTTTATCCACTAATCTTTTGGTTGAAGATTCCTATGGAATGGGTCTTTGGGGAAAAGGTTACAGCCCGTAACAGCGCTAGCTGGTATGGTGATATAGTTGACGGTGATACAGCTGATCTAGCTGCCGATGAGGCTCAGGAATCAGTAGAGCTGTCAAAAGAAGTACCTGCAGAAACTGTAGCAGAGGACGAACTAGAGGTCGAAGAGGAGGTTGTACAAACAGCCGCAGTCGAGACTGAAGTCGAAGTTGTAGCAGAAGAAGCAGTTGAGACAGTTGTGGATGAAGTAGAGGTACCTGAAGAGGTAGCTCTCGACACTACAAGTTTGCTAACCGGTGATAGTGATGGTGACATAGTTGCCCAACCTACTACCAGTGACATTAATGAATTCCAAGATGAATCCGAGCCCAAACCCTGGGCCGACGACACTGTGGTATCCGACGTTGATGACGATCAAGTCGATACCGGTGCTGTTGATGTAGTAGAAGGCCCCGAAGTAAACATGCACGGTGGCGACGACATCAACGATTCAGTAGATGAATTCTTGATCTAATGTCATCCCAGGCATTTCAGGGTATCATCCAGGCTGTTTTCGTTAACAAGCCTGACTTTTCAATTGGTATCCTGAAGGTGGCTGGTGAAGGCCAGCCTCCAATCACGTTCCTTGCAAAGTACAATAGCTTTGTTGGAGAGGAAGTAAAACTCATTGGTGATTTTGATCACCATACGCAATACGGTACACGTTTTGTTGTAACGTCAGTCACTAAGATTTTACCTAGCGACCCTAAGAAACTAGAGACATTGTTGTCCTCTGGTATGATCAAGGGCGTGGGAAAGGTGACGGCGAAGAATATGATAGAGATGTGGGGCGGTAAGATACGTGATGTCCTGGACGGAGGTCGCGTGTTAGACCTCATAGCTGTTAGTGGAGTCGGAAATGCTACGGCATACAAGATCCTTGATGGTTGGAATGACTACAGAGTCAATGCACAAACCCTATCGTTCTTATTAAACGCAGGCTTTAA
>Ga0307989_1001342_pt1 | contig 13396 bp, 9 predicted proteins | sample EllFjometagen185_FD_203164 | JGI IMG/M metagenome (GOLD analysis project Ga0307989, IMG submission 203164) | Marine microbial communities from Ellis Fjord, Antarctic Ocean - #185 | ecosystem: Environmental > Aquatic > Marine > Unclassified | place: Southern Ocean | collected 2014-10-08
ATAATTTTGAAACTCAAAATTGAAACCTCTTATAAAAAATCGTTCAATTCCTTTAGAAATATTGCTTAAATTAAACCAAAATTGGGCTTTTTCAGGATTGACTATATAATACGAGTACAATATTCAATATTCTTGATTATAGTCGAATTATGAGTAGTGTGCCTACCACTACGTTTACATATACAAATCAAAAAAAAGATATTTAGAAATCGATAGTACTTATTTTGAATGATTCATTATAGTAACGATTTAAATATTTATAGAATCCCTAAGTGTTACAATAGCATATCAGGAGTAGCTAAGAAAAGTTCACTATTTTTTAAATCAATTTTAAACAGGTGCTCCTTTATATGCAATAACAAACTTAATTAACTAACAAAACGCTTTCTAGAACAATTCTTGCAGTAAAACTTTTTACTACTTCGACTTTCAATACTTCGATCTAATATGTAACAATATTCACTCACTATTATATTTCAATTTAATTCTTTTTTTAGTGTTCAATTCGTACGATTCGTACGGTCGTATGGCTCACGAGGTGTACGAATCGTACGATTTAAATTACTAACTATCTGATAATGAGTCATTTTCTTTTTTGTACTTTCGTACGGTACTCTCGTGAATGCCTAATTTCTTGCCAATTTCAACATTTGAAACTCCTTTATCAGCCAATTCTAAAACTGCTATTTTCGTCTTTTCTTTATCTTCGTTGGTAAATTGTTTTAGGTGATCTAATTCAGTACCAAAATTGACTAAATTGAATTGTAGAAAATTGATTGGCTTTTCAATTTGGCAAATAATTACATTTTCAGAATCATATATTATTTCAGTATTACGAGCCTTGATTTGTTTTAAATATCTAGTGTTTTTATCACTGCTACTCTCACCTATTGTAAATGCGCTATCACAGAAATTAATCAACATTTTACTACCTGCTAAATCATTTCTTGTAATTGGTTTTGATAGGTCTCTTTTTGGTGTGTGCGCTAATACTAAAATTGATAAGTCATACTTCTTTTTCAAGGATTTTAAATGCTTCATTAAAGGAAGTGCATTTTTTGCCTGTTCGGTTTCATTTCTCAAGTATGTGAGATTGTCGATAATTAAAATCTTAATATTCGTTCTAATTATTTCATTTTCTAACTCATCATTAAGGTAGTCTTCAAAAGATTTTGCGGGTATATCTGCATCTGGATTGATTTCTACTCTTTTAAAATTTGGGCTGAATTTATATTCATTTGCATAGTCTATTGAATATCTATTTTGAAATTGCTTGTTGGATAGTTCAAAATCGAAGTATAGCACCGATTGTTCTAATGCTTCTAATTTAAAATCTTTAATATGCTCTCCAGTACTTATGCTGTTGCCTATTTGAACTGCAAGAATTGACTTTCCTAAATTAGTGTCTGCAAAAAGAATGCATATTTCACCCTCAAACCAAAATTCACTAAAGAGCATTTTAGGAATAGGTCTGTTCTTTGCTTCATCGATCCATTCATTTGCAGTCTTAACAACAAACAAATTATTACTAAAAACTTGTTCCTCAATATCTTGAATATGATTTGTAAGCGTTTTAAGTTTACTTAAATCTTCAAACTTTGGATTTAATTTTGTATCTTTACCTAGTCTTTGTTCCAAAAGATTTTTAGGGTTTGTTATGATTTTTTTCATAATTAACCCTATTTAGGTTTAGAGTTTTTCAATTCATTTGATTTATTACCTTTATTTATTTCAGTATTCCAATGTTTTAGTTCTAAAGGAGTATAAAGCTCTTCTTTATTTTCGCTGTTACTGTCATAATGTTTTTTGTTTTTTTTAATTACATCAAAAATATCAATATAAGAGTGAAAAATTTTCTCTAAATCCTTGGAATTATTAATATATAATATCCAAAAATCCTCAATTTCTTCAAGAATCATTAAAACTTCTGAATACAACTCAAAGTCCTGAAAAATAATATCCGAATCAGTATTATTATTTATAAGACTTACAATATATTGTAATCTATCGTTCATTTCAATTACGTGTCTTTTATTTATTTCTTTAGATCTATTCATCATTTACTTTTTTAATTTGTTAGTTAATAAATAATTAGCAGCCATTGTCTCAATTTCATCTGTACTGTCTTGGCGGTTACGTAATAGCCACTCATCTAGTTCTGTTCTTTTAAAATAGAGTTTCTTTCCCTGTGGACAGAAGTGAGGAATTTGCTTTTTACTTGTCATTTTATACAAATGAGATGCACTTATATCTAAATATTTACAAGTTTCACTTAAATTTAAAACTACCTTTTTTAAAAGTTTCTGTTCCTGCATCATCATCATTAATCTGTCTAATTTTACTCCGAATTCATTTTCAACCATTTCTTTAAATTTTATAATTAACAAAACCCTCTCTTGTGCTTGAAAACGAGAGGTTTTGCTCCCAAGCACAGGGTAAAATTAGTTTTAAGTATGATGCAAAAAGAACACCTCCTTTAAAAGGAGGTGTTAAGGTGGTGTACTATTATTGGTGATAACAGCAATGATAAACTATAGAAAAGAAAGAAAATTTTAAAAAATATTATAAAAAAAACAGTAAAGCGGTGTTTAGTATCTTATTTTAGAAACGATACCTTCAATTATACTTTTATCTTTTGGTGGTTTAAAATCCTTTATTTGGCGAGCTTTAAAACCACCATCCTTAAATTTGAAATTTGCAGCTGTAATTTGCCATTTTTTTGAATTACATTTTTTAATTCTTTCTTCTCTTATTAATAAATTAATAAATAACTTCAATTCGTTTTTATTTCCTATCCAAGTAATCTTATTTACTAGCTGTTGACCTGTAAATAGTTTAATAAAGTCTTCTTTGCAATCCTTATGTAAATAACCTTTTAGCTCTAAGCTATCATGAAGATCATTTGCTGCATCTTTAATTCCATATAAAATGAAGGCTTTTGGTTCCTTATCTTTAAACTCTTCAGGCTTTATAAAAACTGTGTATTCACTTTTGATATGTTTGATTAAAGCGTTAATTGGTTTTATAATATCTGCATAACCAATAGCATTTTTGTCACTTTTAGCATTCTTTACTAAACTTTGAAGATCGTTTAAAGTTAGTTCAAAGAAAAAAGAAGCCTCCAATTTAGTCTTTAGGTCATTAAAATGCTCCTTAATTAATCGACGACTTTTTTTTAATTCAGCTTTTAAACGTTTTATAAAGTAATCATTAAATGTTCGTTTAGTTGTAGAATGTTTTCGTTTTTCGACATCATAATGATTATAAGTAATAGTCTTTGTATCATCTTCATAATCAATATCGTTTCTTGAAAAGTCATCTTTTGAAGGTTTAAATTGATTTAAAAGACTAAAAATGACATTTTTGTTTATTAGATAATTGAAAAAATTTAGTGGGTTTTCTTTTGTTGATTCATCCTCAGCTGGAACATTAAAGTAATGCAATGGTATATCAGAATCACTCATCATTCCTTGAATATCTTTTTGAAGTTCAAGATATGCTTTCATTTTGTCCAAGTATTCATTTATTTTAGCGTAGTACTCTTGGCAATAAGATTCACCAATTAGTTTTCCTTTAAATTTTTCAGAATTAGAAATATTAAAATTTGCATGTTTAAAGTCTGTTCCAGAAGCATTAATAAGCAATTTTTGAACATCATTAAATTTTAAAATTAGATCAAGAATAAATTTAAGCCTATCGTACTTTTTAAGTTTAATTAATAAAATTTCCTCAATTTCATTAATGGCATTATTATAATCTCTTCCTAAATCATTACTAAAAAACTTAATATTTTTAAAATTGTTGAATTCGATCTCTAAATGCTTTTTAACTACACCAACATCTTTTACTTCTGTTACTTTGTACTTTAGATTAATAATAGATAATGATTTTATAAAGCTATTAGTAATATCTCCAAATCTATGGTCGTTTGTGTTTACAGCTCCTTTTATCATAAGTTTAAAAATATTTTATTAGCGGCTACCTTTTTCTTTTCATCTATTATTTTGGCATATACCTGAGTTGTTTTAATATCTTTATGTCCTAATAATTTAGAAACAGTAAATATATCAGTTCCTAAGGTCAATTGCAGCGTTGCATAGCTGTGGCGAGCACAATGAAAAGAAATTTTTTTGGTAATTCCACCTTTCATAACCCATTGTTGCAATTTTAAGTTATTCCAGGCACTGTATTTTAAACCTTTAAAAACTATTTCATCAGGCTTTCCCCTTTCACCTAATAAATTAAGAGCCTGTTCTGAAATCGGCAATGTTTCAGCTCCTTTAGTTTTCTTTTGTTTAAAGCGAATATAATTGCCATTTGCATCTGAATGTTGTATTTCTGACCAAATTAACTTGTTTATATCAGACCATCTTAATCCTGTAAGACAACTAAATATAAATGCAGTTTTTAGTATTGGTATTTCACAATCGTATTTAATAATTTTTTGTAATTCTTCCAAAGTTAGAAACTCTCTTTGGCTGTCGCCTTTAGGTAAACTTTTAACTTGATCAGAAGGATTTACATTAATAATAGCATCCTTAACAGCCTGTTTTAAAGCAGCTCTAAATTTATTAAAATAGGAAGCTGATGAACCTGCAGATAGAGGTTTATTAGCTGGTGTTCGTGCTTTTTTGGATAAGTACTCTTTAAATCCTTCCACAAATTTGCTATCTAAATTTGCAAATGAAATATCCTTTGGGCAAAACTTTCGCAAATGTTTTATAGTGCTATCCCAGTTATCATAATTCCCTTTACTTTCAACCCTCATTTTAGCAAGGGTTTCCATATAAATTATAAAATGCCCCTTTAATTTTTCTTGATCACTAAAACCATATATTCCATTTTTAATTTCTAAGTGTCTTTTGGAACGAATACTTTCTGCAAGTGAAAGGATTTTAGAGTTCTCATCTTTTTGTATTTTTGAGAGTCTTCCTTTTTCGGGTTCTGGAATAAGATAGAGTTTTAAATATTCATATTCTCTCTTGCCATTTTGATAATAATCAAGGTAGAGGCTAATTTTATTGCTTTTCTTTCTTTGTCGTAAAGTAACTTTCATAATACAGTTCGTTGCTATTAAATTTGGGCAACAAATTAGCAACAAATATAACGTATAAAGTGATAATAGGCAACAAAAAAAAGAAATAACATCGTCTTAAAGTCAATAAAAACAGGTGGTTAGAAAATAAATGAAAGATAGTTACTTTTCATCCCAGAAAGTAATTTTTTTGTGATAAATTAATGAAACTTAAAAAAATCGCTATATTTTAAGATTTACAACCTTAAAATACAACGATTTTACTATTTTTATTTTAGTTCAAAACCTAAAATACTTAAAGCTTAGAATTATTTATAATATAAAGGATCTGCACCAATGGTACCTTCCAAACTTTCTAAATAATTGTTGGAATTTGCCTCTTTATGTAAATGTTTAACATTTTCCAGTCTTTTTAAAAGGTCCATTTCAATAATTAAGTCTCCATTGGTTGGATTTGACATAAAATGCTCTAAATAAGAAATTTGCTTTTGATAAAATTGAATATCTTTTTGCTGTTTCAATTTTAAACGTTCTTTATACCAATCGCTGTTTACAATATAATCTCTTTCAAAATAGGCTCTTAACTTAGGATCAGAAATTTCTTTTCCTTCAAAATGACCATATGCCATAATATGTAATAATATTTTTAAAGGTGGTATGGCAGCTTCAACACTTCCATCTTCGAAATAACGAATGGCTACTTTTTCTTGTGCTTCAACAATATTACTAATTCCATCTACAAAATCTTCCAATCCTTGTAATTCTGGTTTTAACATTTTTTCATTAAAAACAGCATTTGGTTCATCAAATAAACGGTTTAAACATCTTAATGAAAAAGAACTTGTAATTCTATATCCTAATCGACTTGCTAAAACTTTGTGACCGTTATACTCAAAATCTTCTAATTTTTCTAAAGAACCATTTGCTATTAATTTCTTTGGATCTCTATTCTTAGGTTCTAAACGCGCCCAAAGTTCTGGAATTAATAAACTAATATCATGGTCTACTTTATTATCACCTCCTACATAACCTGCCGCAGTACTAAAAGCATTTGACTCCGTTAAAATATGTGACAACAAGGCATTATTTAAGTCGGTTGTTGGGGTTAGCATATTAAAAGGTCCTTTCGTTAAGGCTCCTTCTGAACCTGCTCCGGTTGTTGATGGTGATTTACCGGTAAGACTACAAATAAAATCCATAAATAACTCAGGTGCTTCCTGATAATGAATTGGATTATAAACTGCTAAAGGACGAATTCCTGCTTTTTTGTCAATTGGATTATTTCTTCTTCCTGGTAAAACCGCATTTACAACATTTATAACAGGATCCTCAGATTTAATTTTTCTACATAAACGAACTCCTATTTCTCCTAAATAGCTATTTTCAGTTTCATTTATTTGAACATTACGCTCTAAATAACGAGGATTTTTAGTTGGCTCTCCATCAACTATTCTTGTATGAGATGGCAAAGAAAAATACGCTTCTTCATTAGGACTATTAACCACACTTACTATTAAATCCTTAACGGGTTGTGTATATTTATCAAAGTTGATAGCATCTTCAAAAATTTCAATTGCATCTTTCTTCTTTAAAAGTTCGTAATTTGTCAAGAAAGTATTATCTGAAACCAAATCAAGTTCAGCTTCTTTATCATAACCTCTTACAATCGCTTCATCCGGTCTTTGAAATAAATGAGCTTCACAGTTATCAACTACTTTAAAACTCTTATTTTCATATTCTGAGTTTAAGTTTTTGAATTTATTACGTGGTAACGTTATAGATACTGAAATATCATCTTCTAATTGAATTTTTTGACTTGGAGCAAAATCTGATCGCAATTTGTTAAGTAACCAAGTACCTTTTGGGCTAAAACCAATACGTACGTAACTACCAATTACCGGGTTATTGCAGTATCGAAGTCCTGTTCCATTTTCACCATTAATAATTTCAACTGAGATTAAATCCTTCCAGTTCAACGAACCATCATACTGTCTGTATAATCTTTTTACAAATAGCACCAAAGATCTTATATGAACAGGAATATTTCTTAAAAGCTTGTTAAACTCTTCATTGTTCTCTTCAGAAGGAATTAATAATTTAACAGCAGATCCCAAAGTTCTATCCGGACTTAAAAACGATCTTGAAGAAGGTAATGAAGGATCGTAATTAACCCATCTAGTCGAATAATTATACTCAATAATTTCATCGGCTTTTTTAAAGTCTTCATCAATATCTACAATATTAAATGCACTGTAAGTAATGGCATTTTTCATAGATTTAGATATTTCCGATTTTCCTCCTCCAGAAACTGTACTTGGTTTATGGCAAAAAACACCTTCAGCAACCGTAGTGATAATTCTCCACATAGAGATTGCACCATGCCTTTCTAATCTAAACTTATTTCCTGTTGGATGAACATACGTTTTATGAGGTGATAAAATTAATTTTTGTTCCTTATTGTTGTAGGTCCAAGTAATACTATTTTTAGCTGAATTTATAAAAGCAAATTCTGGAATATAAACAATATCAGGGTATTTTTTATCTACTGCGTAATATGCTGGCCTTACATCAATTCTATCTCCTAAAAGAAGTTTCACATCTTCAAAATTATAGTTATTACCAAATTTTGAAGAGAATTCTTTTCCATTAACCTTATCTCCAAAAACATATCTTGAAAATGCCAAGGCTCCTCCTGAATGCTCTTCTTCTACCAAACCAAATAAATTAGCAGAATAACTAATTTGAGTTTTAATTTCCTTTTTAGTGTAACCAAAATAATTATCCGCAATAATAGTAATTACCACGCCTCTCTCGTCTCTACAAGTTATTTTAAATGCCCCTCCATCATTATACAACTCATTTTCATTTTTCCAGCACATTCCATCCCTTTTTTGACGCTCAGTTGCAGCATCAAAATGAGGTAAGCCTACATCTTTCTTTTTTAGTGTAATTAACTGCGGAGCTAAAATAACAGCACCCGTATGCCCTGTCCAATGTTCCGTATCTAAAGCTGCATCATTTTGAGCCAAATTAGGGTCTCCTGCATTTCCGAAAATAGATTCCACAAAATCTAAATTACTGACCAAACTACCTGGTGCAAAAAAACGAACTTCCATACTTTTCTTTGAAACAATACCTTTTACCTCAGGACAAACCATTGGGCGCATTAATAATGAAACCATAACTTTGGCTTTCTCAGTCTGATTTGCTGTAAACGGTAATGTTTTTAATTCTTCAGAAGGATTAAATGCTGCATTTAAAAAATGAGCAAAAATTACTTTTGGAACCTCTTTTTTATCTAAAGGCACTGGTAAATTTCCTTCAACAATATGAAAAGTACCCTTAGTAGTCCTCTTATCGTGGAGAGGATTGTTTAAAATACCTTGTTTTATTCTATATGAAGTTATGTTATCGCTTTTAAATGTAGTTCCGTTAGGCGGTAAACTTATTTCTCTGGCATGTCCTTTTTGTGTTAACACTAGCGTATCATTTGGTAATTTTATTGGCGCACCTATATTTACATCTTTTAGGTAATCATCTATAAAGTTTTGTATTCTTAAATCTACCGGTGACAAATGATCTGTTAACAATCTAGATTTTTCTCTAAAACTTTTTATCAACCCATGTGTTAATTCCATAAACTTTGGATTACAAAACTTTGTTTCATCGTCTTCGTTATCATGAAAAAATGGCTGACCTAATGAATTTAATTGTAAGTTTATATATCTAACAGTATCTTTTCTAAGTCTATAAATTTGTTCCTCAGTCATTCTATTTTGTTTCATCATCTGTAAAATTTAAAAAAATTATATTAGTAAATTGTCTTAAAATTGATATTTATATGAAATAATTAATTCTTATTTATTAACAAGCAGAACAACACATTCTAATAATAGATTGAAAAGAAAAAAACTCTTTTCATTTATTCTCTGCACACAACAAAATTACTAAATAATCTCTCTTTTTTTAGAGAATAAATATAAATAAACGAAATCGAAATAGTTTGAAAGTACAGCCTTTAAAAAAGAATTAACAGGCTCACTATCTTCATTTTTATCATTAATTTAAAAAATAATTATGAATACTAATTGTTGTATTTCAACAATTTTTTACATTTAAAAAAAAATTACTTATTCATTAGTTTAAAAAATGAGATTGGTTGAGTTTTTATAAAAGAAATGAAGAGTGGATTCTCTATAAGTAATTTTGATTGACTTTACTTTAGAATTGTTGCAAACAAAAAAATCTCACAATTGTGAGATTTTTTTAGCTTGTATATTTATCTAAATTATTATTTTGCAATATTTACAACTCTGGTTTCTCTAATTACAGTAACTCGAACTTGACCAGGATAGGTCATATCATTCTGAATTTTTTGAGATATACTGAATGATAGTTCCCCCGCTTTTGCATCACTTACTTTTTCACTTTCAACTATTACACGTAATTCTCTACCTGCTTGTATAGCGTATGCTTTTTGTACACCTGTAAATCCAAATGCAATATCTTCTAAATCTTTTAAACGTTGAATATACGAATCTAAAACTTGACGACGAGCACCAGGTCTTGCTCCTGAAATAGCATCACAAACTTGAATTATTGGTGCAATTAAAGTAGTCATTTCTATTTCATCATGATGCGCACCAATAGCATTACAAATTTCAGGGCTTTCATTGTATTTTTGAGCCCATTCCATACCTAAAAGTGCATGTGGTAATTCGCTTTCGGTTTCTGGAACCTTACCAATATCGTGTAGCAGTCCTGCTCTTTTCGCTAATTTAGCATTCAATCCTAGCTCAGCAGCCATAATACCACAAAGATTAGCTACTTCACGTGAATGTTGTAATAAGTTTTGACCATAAGAAGAACGATATTTCATTCGTCCAATTATTTTAATTAGCTCAGGGTGTAAACCGTGAATCCCTAATTCTATTACGGTACGCTTACCAATTTCAATAATTTCTTGTTGTAATTGTTTTTCCGTCTTTTTTACAACTTCTTCAATACGTGCTGGATGTATACGTCCGTCTGTAACTAATTTATGCAATGCCAAACGTGCAATTTCTCTACGAATTGGATCAAAACAAGATAATATAATTGCTTCAGGAGTATCATCCACAATAATTTCAACACCTGTTTCAGCTTCTAAAGCACGTATATTACGTCCTTCTCTTCCAATAATTCTACCTTTAACATCATCTGATTCTATATTAAATACAGACACACAGTTTTCAACAGTTTGCTCAACTCCTACCCTTTGTATGGTATTTAAAATTACTTTTCGTGCTTCTTGCTGTGCAGTTAATTTTGCTTCTTCAATAGTATCTTGAATATGAGCCATAGCATCAGATTTCGCTTCATCCTTTAAAGAAGTAACTAATTCTTTTTTAGCGTCTTCAGCTGAAAGACCAGAGATAACTTCTAAGTTTTCAACTTGCTTTCTATGCATTTTATCAACTTCTTCACTTCTACGCTCAAAATATTCAATTTTTTTATCGTAATCTTCAACTTTTGTAGCTACTTCTATGTTTAGTTTTTTGTTTTTATCTAGTAACTGAGAAACTTGCGATTCTTTATCTCTAACACGTTTTTCAGCTTCTGCTATTTTTTTATCACGAGTTATAATTACTTTCTCATGCTCAGATTTTAATTCAATAAACTTTTCTTTTGCTTGTAAAATTTTATCTTTTTTAAGAATCTCAGCTTCAACTTTAGCTTCTCTAATCATTGCTGTTGCTTCTCTCTTCGTATTTCTTAAAATTTTTGTTGCTTTGGTTTTTTCTAAGTATTTTGCAACAATATAGCCTATGGCTAATCCTATGGCGATACCAACTATAATTGGTAGTATATTATCTATCATAATTCATATTTATATATAAAAAAGCCTACATCAGAAAGGTTTTGAAAACTCCTTTAAAACAAGATTAAGGCTAACTAACTGGTCAAGGATCCGTTCAAGACGGCTTGCTTTTACAATTAAGACTCACCTTTCATAAAGGTATAATGTTGAGTTTAACAAACAATAACTAATGTAGGCAGTATTATTATTATTTTTTATTTTAAAGAACTTATTTTTTTAAATGTTCATCTATTAAAACATTTAATTTATTCATTTTTTCTGTTGCTTCAACTAATTCTTCATCGGTATTAATGGCATTAATTTCAATTAATGAAGCAAATTGTAAAGCACACATTGCTAATACATCCTGCTTATCACTAACTTCATAATTCTTTTCAAATTTTGTAACTAATTCATTAATTCTATTTGCTGCTTTTCGCATCCCTTCTTCTTCATTTTCATTATTTATCCGCATTGGGTAAACTCTTCCTGCAATAGTTACTTTTATTTTTAAAGATTCCGCCATTTTAAAGATCTTACTCGCTTAACTGATTGATACAATTATCAACTTCACGAATTAAAGCATTTATTTTAAGTTTTGTTTCTCTTCTATCTTCCTTACTGCCTTCTATAGTTTTTGCAATTTTTAATGTTTGATATTGTTTTTCAATTTCATTAAATAATTGCTTTTCTTTAGTTATTTGATTTTCTAAAACTGCCACTTTGCTGTATAATAACTCATTTTCTTCTTTCAAAAAATTATAATTTTCTAAAAGCCTCTTCAATTTATCTTCAACTAAATTAACAATTCCTGTTATTTGACTCATATATACCTAAAGAATATAACTATATGTTACAAAGTTAGTGTTCGTAGAGGAATATAACAACTGTTTTTGTTAATTTATAAAAAACTTTATAGCTAGAACTTGAATCGTTGCTATAATTAAATTTTATAAATCATATTATTTAGTATTTTAGCATTAAAAGAAAATTTGTGAAAAAACTAGTATTTATTTTTATAACGCTTTACACTTTTATAGCTTTTGCTCAAGGAGATGCTTCTTTACATAGCGCATATCCAAGTAGTTACTTTCAAAAGCCGCTAGATATTCCATTAATTTTATCTGGTACTTTTGGTGAACTTAGATCCAATCATTTTCATGCGGGTTTAGATTTAAAAACTCAGCAAAAGGAAGGTTTAAATGTATTTGCTGCTGCTGAAGGTTTTATTTCTCGAATAAAAATATCTCATTGGGGTTATGGAAAAGCAATTTATATAACGCACCCTAATGGTTTTACAACAGTGTATGCGCATTTACAAAAATTTAATGACCGAATTGAAGCTTATATAAAAAAGCAACAATACAAAAAAGAAAGTTTTGAGGTTCAGGTATTTCCTTCTTCAAAAACATTACCAATTAAAAAAAATGAGATTATTGCTTATAGTGGAAGCACTGGCGGATTTGTTGGTCCGCATTTACATTTTGAAATACGCGATACAAAAACTGAGAAACCAATTAACCCAATGCTTTTTGGTATCCAAGTAACTGATGCTAAAAAACCAAGAATTAACACTTTAATTGGTTATCCTTTAACTACTAACTCTCAAATAAATGGCATTGGTATTCCAACAAAAGTTTCATTAATAAATTTAAAAAATGGTGAATTACAAGCTCAAAAAATAACCGCGTATGGGAAAATTGGCTTTGGAATAAATGCTTTTGACCAATTAGATGGTGCTTATAATAAAAATGGTTTGTACAATTTAAGTATGCTAGTGAATGGTAAAAAAGTGCACGAATTTGAAGCTGCTTCCTTTTCATTTTCCGAAAGTAAATACATCAATCTTTTAATTGATTATGAGCGTTTTAAAAAAACAAAGCAACGTGTTCAAAAATGTTTTATTGAACCTTCAAATAAATTAAGTTTATATACGAAATCACAAAATAATGGATATGTAACAATTGGAGATGGCTTAAATTATACCGTAGAAATTATTGCAAAAGATTTTAAAGGAAATCAACAAAAAGTAACCATTCCAATTGTTGGAAAAAAGGAACCCATTTTAGTTCGCAATACTCCTACAATAACCAACTATAAAATTAACAATACCTTATTTAATAAATTTCAGCAAAAGGGAATTACAGTCGCTTTTCCTAAACATACTTTTTATAACGATTTCTACTTAGATTTTGAAGTTAAAGATTCCATTGCTAAAATTCATACACCCACTGTACCTTTAAATAAAAGGTACACGCTTACTTTTGATGTTTCTAAGTATTCTGAAGAAGAAAAGAAACAATTATATATTGCTACTATTAAAGAAAACGGAAAAACTTCTTATGAAAAAACGGTAAAAAAAGAAACAACTTTTTATACTTCAACAAAAAAAATTGGCAAGTTTACATTGCTAAGTGATACTAAAAACCCAAAAGTACAGTTACATAATTTTAAAGATCAACAATGGCTTACCCATTTTAATACCTTAAAAATTAAAATTTCAGATGACGAATCTGGAATAA
>Ga0307989_1001343_pt1 | contig 13395 bp, 11 predicted proteins | sample EllFjometagen185_FD_203164 | JGI IMG/M metagenome (GOLD analysis project Ga0307989, IMG submission 203164) | Marine microbial communities from Ellis Fjord, Antarctic Ocean - #185 | ecosystem: Environmental > Aquatic > Marine > Unclassified | place: Southern Ocean | collected 2014-10-08
GTATCATCCATTTTACTTTCGATGCCTGTTTTAGTTTCAACTTCAACTTAGACCACTCCTTTATTTCGCGATTGAGTTCGTGTGTTTCTTTAAATAAATTACCATTGGCAAGAAAATGCAAACGCCAATTTGGTATTTCAGTCAATTCCTTAATTGCCTTTTGTCTTTTTTCAATAATCTCTTTATCTACCGAAGGTTTCATTAACCATGCTGCCAACTTTTGCCGACCTCCAACTGTTGATGTGCGGTTTAAAAACTGAAAAAGTGAACCGTCGCCAAACAAATCTAAATCGTAAGAAAAAAAATGATCGATGTCTAAAAATTCTTTGCCATTTCTAAAGTGGGAAAATGAGTGTTTTAAAGCCAATAATTCATCTTCTACCAACTTTTTTAGTTCAATAAACTTGCTCTTTCTCTTTTCAAGCTGAACATTTTTTTTAACCAAAAAGAAAAAAAGTACAAGTGATGAAAATGTAAGTGCAAGTGTTAACCAACTTCTAAGACCAAAAACAAATGCCGGAGCAAAAATTAGCACAAATGCAAAAAATCGAAACCAGGCAAAACGTCGTATTTTTGCAGAAATCGATTTTAGTTCGATTGAATATTTTTCATGTTTCTCGGTATAAAATAAAAATGCCGGTTGTCCCATTTACAAGTAATTATAATAATGCAGTATGTGGGTCATAATAATTACAGCAAGCGATAGCACACCGAACACCAAATAAACAGTTTGGACCTGTTTGTGCATTAATGCGGTTTTTCCAATTTTTGGTGTTCGTGCAATAAAAAAATGGTTTTCGACAAACATTAAAAGTTTGTAAAAAACTATTGCTAAAAGCCAACCTAACACTGCACCTCCAACTATATCGAGCGGATAATGAACTCCGGAATAAATGCGTGAATATGAAACCAAAATAGCCCAAATAAACAGCAAGAAAAAATAACTTTTATTTTTAAATATTTTAGAGGTGAAAATAAATATTGCAAACGTGTTTGCCGCGTGAGACGAGACAAATCCATGCAATCCACCTTTTCGAAGAACATTGTGAACGAGATGTTCAATTGCGGGTTCGTGAACAGGTCTTAAACGTTGAACGGTTTCTTTAATTAGCACCGAAATTTGGTCGCTGGCAATAATTGTTAAAGCCATAAAAACCAAAATTAAAACCGACTTGCTTTTGTAATTTTTAAAAACATAAAAAACAATTACGAGGTAAAACGGAAACCACGTTTCTTTGCGGGTAACCATCAACATAATTGTATCAAAAAAATCATTATAAAAGCTATTCAGAAACAAAAACAGCTCTTTATCAAAATCCAATATATTTTGAAGCCACTCCATTTAAAAATTCAATATATCCCAAATTTTATCTTTTAATTGAGGAATATTTAACCCGGTGATTGACGAGAAAAATAAATGCGGAATTCCTTCCAATTCAGCACTAATCTCTCCCATTAATTCTTCGTCGAGCATATCCGACTTACTAATTCCTAGGAAGCGTTGTTTGTCTAACAATTCCGGATTGTATTTCTCCAACTCGTTTAATAGAATATTGTACTCTTTTAAATGATTTTCGCTATCGGCAGGAACCATAAAAAACAACATTGAGTTTCGCTCAATATGCCTTAAAAACCTCAATCCCAATCCTTTTCCTTCGCTTGCACCTTCAATAATTCCAGGAATATCTGCCATTACAAATGAGCGCTGTTCGCGATGCCCAACAATACCCAAATTAGGCACCAAAGTAGTAAAATGGTATTCTGCTATTTTTGGTTTAGCTGCCGACACCACAGAAAGTAATGTGGATTTACCCGAACTCGGAAACCCAACTAAACCAACATCTGCCAGTACTTTTAACTCAAGAATTTTCCAACCTTCAACACCTTCTTCTCCAGGTTGAGCATATCGAGGAGCCTGATTTGTCGGTGTTTTAAAATGGTCGTTGCCCCGGCCACCTTTGCCTCCCAGAGCAAGAATTTGGCTTTCGCCATCCTCCGTAATTTCAAAAAGCGTTTCGCCGGTTTCAACATCTTTAGCAATAGTACCTAAAGGTACATCTACTATAATATCTTCACCATCTGCACCCGAACTTCTCGATTTTCCACCAGGATCACCAAGTCCGGCTTTAACGTGTTTCCTGAATTTCAGATGAAGTAAGGTCCACATTTGTTTATTACCCTTAAGAATAATATGTCCACCACGTCCTCCGTCTCCACCATCAGGGCCTCCAAAAGCTTCAAATTTCTCTCTTCTAAAATGCGCTGAACCGGCTCCTCCGCTTCCCGACTTACAATGAATCTTTACATAATCAACAAAATTCGTCTCAGCCATTTTATCCTGTTTTCTTAAATCTTTCGGTTGAAAGTAATTCTCAATAAAAAGAAATACAAGCTCCCATAAAATGAGATTCCCGCTACTGCGGGAATGACATTGAACTTATATTATAGTAGCGCAAAGTTACAACTTTTCTACAACGCCAATTAATCTACCCGCAATATCTTCGATGCTCCCCATTCCATTAATTCCAAAATGTTTCCCTTGCGGTTTATAATACTCAATAAGTGGTAAAGTTTTTTCGTTGTAAACATTTATTCGGTTTTCAATAATCGATTGATCCTGATCGTCGGCCCGGCCCGAAACTTTCCCACGGCTTAACAAACGATTTATCAACTCGGCTTTTGCCACTTCCAAACTTAACATTCCCGAAATGGGCGTATTATTGTCATTTAATACCTCATCCAAAGCTTTTGCCTGATCGACTGTTCTTGGGAATCCATCGAAAATAAAACCTTTGGTTTCTTTGTTACTTTCGAGTTTGCTTTTTATCATTCCAATTACTACGGCATCCGGAACCAATTCTCCTTTTTCCATGTAACTTTTTGCTTCAAGACCTAACTTTGTGCCAGCAGCAAATTCGCTTCTTAAAAGATCTCCGGTCGACAAATGATCCAATCCGAATGATTTAATTAAAAATTCTGCCTGTGTACCTTTCCCTGCTCCTGGAGGGCCAAATAAAACGAGATTTAACATTTAGTTTTAAATTTTTATTCGTTATTAACTGTGTAAATATCTATTAAATTACGCCCGTAACCGTCGTAATCTAAACCAAATCCAACAATAAAATCGTTCGGAATTTCCAAACCCACATAATCCAACTGAACTTCTTTTTGCAACGAGTCAGGTTTTAAAAGCAAGGTTGCAATCTTTACCTTTTTTGGATTTAATTTTTCCAATTGGTCTAAAATATTCATGATTGTAATTCCTGTGTCAACAATATCTTCCAAAACAATTACAGTTCGGCCTTCAATATTTTCATTTAAACCGATCAGCTGTTTAACTTTACCCGTTGTTTTATCGCCTTCGTAAGACGCTAATTTTACAAATGAGATTTCGGTTTCAACCAAATCAATTCTCTTAAACAACTCTGCAGCAAACATAAACGAACCATTCAAAATACATAGAAACAATGGATTATCCTCGGTCAGTTCTTCATTCATTTTATCTGCCATTTCTTCAACAACCGAACAAATTTTTTCGTGCGGAATATAGAGATCAAATGTTTTGTCGTGTACTTTAACTTGTTTCATTATAATTAGATGAATTGATTTTTAAAAGTTGCTAAATTGCAGTAATTTTGCCTTCGAAAAATAAAAAGCACAAATTAACAAAACAAATCGATTAACTGAAAATAAAATTCAAAACTATGGAAGCAAAAGTTAGTATTATTATGGGTAGCACATCCGATCTGGATATTATGGCTAAAGCAGCAAAGTTATTGGATGAGTTTGAGATTCCTTTTGAATTGAATGCACTCTCGGCACATCGCACACCGGAAGCCGTTGAGATTTTTGCTAAAAATGCCAAAGATAATGGCATTCAGGTAATTATTGCCGGTGCCGGAATGGCAGCTCATTTACCCGGTGTTATCGCAGCAATGACACCACTTCCGGTTATTGGAGTACCTATTAATGCAAGCCTTTCGGGATTCGATTCCATATTAGCCATTCTTCAAATGCCTCCGGGAATACCCGTTGCAACTGTTGCTGTTAACGGAGCCCTGAACGCAGCAATTTTAGCAGTTCAAATAATGGCTAACGGAGATAAAGTTTTAATGCAAAAATTAGTTGAATACAAAAAAAATCTAAAACAAAAAATTGTCTCAGCAAACAAGGAACTATCTGAAGTAAAATACAAATTCAAAACAAATTAGCATCCGATAAAATAATTTAGTAATTTAGAAGAGATGTATTTTAAAAGTATGTCTCTTTTATTTTACTCATGAAAAGACCCTTAATTACAATCATTTTTTTCTTTTTTGGTTTTCCTAATTTGTTTGCCCTCGAAAACCATCCCGCTGGATCTCGCTCCCTGGCACTTTCCAATGCATTTGTTTCTATTTCAGACACATGGAGCACTTTTCATAATCAAGCCGGGTTGGCTCAAATCGCACAGTTTTCTGCAGGAGTTTTTTACGAATCAAAATATTCTGTCGATGAATTATCGTTAACAGCCGGCTCAATTATTTTCCCAGTAAAAAAAGGAACTTTTGGCTTTAGTTTTTCCCAATTTGGAAAGGGTTCGTTCAAAGAAAATAAACTGGGGTTGGCATTTGCTAAAACACTTTCCGAAAAAATTAATGCGGGAATTCAACTCAATTATTTTTCACAAAGATTTCCGGAAAATAGTGCCATCCAAGGATTTGCCACTTTCGAGGCTGGAGTTATTTATTCACCCGATAAAAAACTTTTTTTGGGTGCACATATTTTCAACCCAATATCTGCCGGAATAGAAACTCTCGAAGGCATACAAAAGATGCCAACAATATTTAGGATTGGTGGTCATTATCAGTTTGATGAAATGATTTTATTATCTGTTGAAACTCAAAAAGACACAAAAAATCCACTTCAAATGAAAACCGGCATTGAGTTTTCGCCAGTGCATAATTTTGCCTTGCGTTTTGGTGTTTCAGGAACACCCATAAAATATACCGCCGGATTTGGGTATCGTTTTAAAAAAATAACGACTGATATTGCCTTTGCATATCACAGGATTCTTGGAATAACACCTTCTGTATCAATCCATATTATTTTATAATGAGGAAATTTAAACACCATATTTCCCTGTTACTTTTGGCAATTTTACCAATCATTTCTTCATCGCAAGAATCTCACCCAAGCAAAATAATTGAAAGCATAATTGAAAGTCAATTGCAAAATTTAGATGAAGATGCAGATGTTAGTTTAATAATAGAAGATCTGGAAGATATCGCCGAGAATCCAATAAATATTAATTCTACAAACGAAATTGAGCTTTCGAAACTCTATGTTTTAAATGATATCCAAATTACAAAATTGTTAAATTACCTTAAAGAATTTGGGCCGGCTTATTCCATTTTTGAACTAAATACTATTGATGGATTTTCTCCGGAATTATTATCCAAAATTGAACCCTTTATTTGGTTTGGTACCAAAAAAGAACAAGCAACAAAATTTTCGGATGTGTTAAAATATAGCAGACATCAACTTTTAATGCGCGGCTTAGGAACGGTTCAAAAAGCAAAAGGTTATCTGCAAAATGAGGATAATTCAACAGCTTACGAAGGCAATCAATTTAGGTATTACACGCGCTATCGTTTCGAAGTAAAGAATAAATTCTCTATGGGAATTACGGCTGAGAAAGACCCCGGCGAGGCATTTTTTGGTGCTTCAAACAAAAGCGGGTTCGATTTTTATTCCGGACATTTGAGTATAAAAATCAACTCAATAATTGAGAATATTACAATTGGCGATTTTATAGTACGAGCAGGACAGGGTTTGGTACTTTGGCAAGCTTATTCAATGGGCAAATCGGATAATGTTCTTGGTATCTCGAAAACCAATCGTGGAGCGCGCCCATTTACTTCGGTTGATGAGAACTCCTATTTCAGGGGAATTACAAGCACATTAAAACTTGGAGACGGACAAATAAATCTATTCTATTCACAAAAAAATGTTGACGGAAATATAATTAGTAGCCCAACAGATAGTTCCTTTTTTACCAGTTTGCAATCATCGGGATATCATCGAACTGAAAGCGAAATTGCCCATAAAAATTCGGTTCAAGACCGAAATGTCGGAGGTGTATTTACATGGAGTTTCAATCATTTAAAAATTGGAACTACTTTTTCATATCAGCAATTTAATCTGCCGCTTGTTAGAAGTTTGCAACTTTATAATCAATATCGGTTTAGCGGAACAGAAAATTTTGTGGGAGGAATCGATTATCTTTTCAACAAAGGTAAATACCAACTATTTGGCGAGGCCGCTATTTCAAAATCGAATGGAAAAGCTTTTTTACAAGGAGTTGTTACCCGTTTGAACGACCAACTTAGTTTTTCATTTCTTTTCCGCCATTACGATAAAAACTACCATTCTAATTGGTCGAATACATTTACCGAAGGGAGCATATCAAACAACGAAACCGGAATGTACTTTGGAGCAAAATTATACCCAGTTAAATTTGTAACACTTTCGGCTTACTCCGACATTTATCAATCAAAGTGGATAAATTATTCAACTGCCGGACCATCAAAAGGATGGGATATTTTTACTCAGGCAAATTTCATTTTTTCTCAAAATTTTGAATTCTATATTCGATACAAAAATGAAGAAAAAGAACAGAAATTTATCACAGAAGAAAGATTCATCAATTCCCCGGAACAACTCCAGAAATTAAGATTTCACATTCAATATAAACCTCGCGAAAACCTTATTTTAAAAACCCGCCTCGAACATGCTTTTTATAAAGGGAAAGTGGAAGAAAACGGATTTGTAATCTTTCAGGATTTTCAATTTTCAACTCCAAAAATTCCTATAAATATTTCAACTCGTTTGGCTTATTTCATCACAGATAGTTACAACTCACGAATTTATGCTTACGAAAATGATTTGCTTTATACATTCTCAATTCCTGCATATTACGGCAAAGGATTCAGGACTTATCTAAATTTAAAATACAAAATATCTGAAAAACTGGATTTCTGGATGAAAATAGCCAACACCTCGTGGAACGACCGTGAAACAATAAGTTCGGGCTACAACGAAATTCAGGGAAATAATAAAACAGAGTTAAAATTCCAGTTAAGGTTGAAAATCTAAATTTGAATTCTTTACTTTGTCCGTTCATAAAATTTAAATATGTCTGAATATAATTTCGATGACATTCGACCGTACACGGACAAAGAGGCGAGAAAAAAGCTAAAACTGATTGTGAAAGATCCGGTTTTCGATGAGGTTCTTTCTCACATGTTTCGGTATCGGTCTAAAATAGAAATGGTGAAATTGCAGTTGCGAATGGTTCGATCCATTAAACAATTGCAAGGCACTTTTATTTACGATTTATTAAGGACCATTGTCAACAAAACTTCAGACGGATTAACCTGTCACGGACTCGAGAACCTGGACAAAACAAAACCTTACCTTTTCATCTCGAACCATCGTGACATTGTTCTTGATGCCGCACTTTTGAATTACCTGATTTTTGAGAATGGGATGAACCTCACTCAAATTGCAATTGGAAATAATCTCTTGCTTTATAAATGGATTGAACATGCGGTAAAACTTAACCGCTCGTTTATTGTAAAACGCAATTTACCTCCGCGCGAAATGCTACTAGCCTCTAAAAAGGTTTCTCATTTTATTCGTACATCGATTGTTGACGAAAACTTATCTGTATGGATTGCTCAACGCGAAGGACGAACCAAAGATGGATTCGACAAAACTCAGGTTAGCCTTTTGAAAATGCTAAATATGAGTAACAAAAAAAATATCTCGGAAGGATTTAAAGAACTAAATATTGTTCCGGTATCCATTTCATACGAAATTGAACCTTGCGGCTTGGCCAAAATGAAAGAGCATATAAAAAAGGAACGTTATGGTGAACTCAAAACAAGCAAGGACGATTTAAAAAGTATGTCAATGGGAATGTTCAATCCAAAAGGCAGAATGCGCTTTACTTTTGGAAAACCAATTGAAATTGATTTAATTGAAAAGGAGCCAAGATCAAAAGAATATCAGAATAAAATAGCGCAAGAAATTGCCGAGAAAATTGACCGGCAAATTTATGCCAACTTTAAATTATGGCCCAATAATTATATTGCTTACGATATGTTAATGCAAGAACACCAGTTTAAAGAAAAATACACGGTTACCGAAGAGCGAAAATTTAAAATGATGATTGAACAAGCCATGATTCACATCGACTATCCGATTACAGATCTTCAAGAGCGCTTTTTAAAAATTTATGCCAATCCGGTAATTAATAAAATGAAATTAGCTGAAAGTTAAACCCTAAATAATATGAAGACAATTATTTGGGATTGGAACGGGACATTGCTAAATGACCTAAACTTTTGTATTGCTACAATAAACAAATTACTTGAAAAACGGAATCTTCCTTTATTGAACACCAATTCGTACAAAGAAATTTTTACTTTCCCTGTTAAAACGTATTATAAAAATATTGGATTCGATTTTGAAAAAGAAAATTTTGCAATTCCAGCAAAAGAATTTATAGATTTATACGACAGCGGTGTGAATCGTTGCAATTTACATGAGTCGGCTTTTGAAATACTTTCTCATTTTAAAAAACTTGGTTACCGGCAGTTTGTGCTTTCCGCCATGAAACAAAACATGTTGGAACAAACAATAAAACACAATTCGATATTTGATTTTTTTGAGGGTGTTTTCGGACTAAACGATCATTATGCAGTTTCGAAAATAGAACGAGGAGAAGAACTTATTTCTGAATTTAATATTGACAAAAACGAAACATGGATTATTGGCGATACTATTCATGATTTTGAGGTTGCTGAAAAACTTAAAATTAAATGCATTTTAATAGCAGATGGGCATCAATCTGAAAAACGATTAAATACTACCAATACAGTTGTATTAAGGAAATTGAAAGAATTAAAAAACGATTATTATTTTTAATCCTTTTGTGAAAAGATTCATTTAATATTCTAAAAAATAAAGACCAACTCAAACTCATAAAAATCTCGGAAAGGGAGTTCAAATTTTAAAAAATATCCCTCTTTTTAATGTCTTTTATAAATAGTTGCAGGTTAGTTTTTCCACGGTATTCGTTTTCGGTAATTGAATAACAAACATCAAAAGGTAAACCTGAAGTAATTAGATCGTATGCATTGGATTGTTTGAATGCAATTCCAGCAAATATTCCCGAATTTATGTCGGGTTCAACTAAGTCGAGCTTTAAATGTTCCTGGTTTTTTCCTACCAAACGACTTGTTCCAGCATCAAATACATCTTCGGTAACAAAAACCGGTGCCATGTTATATGGACCAAACGGAGCAAATTGTTTTAAAATTCTGTAAAAACGGGGTGTTATTTCGCTCAATGGAATTTTCGCGTCAATCTCGATGGTTTGCGTTTGTTGCAAGTCGGTAATTTGGTTCGTAACTATCTTTTCAAATCGCCTTTTAAATTCCGGAATGTTCTCAATTTTTAAGGTCAACCCAGCTGCATACATATGTCCTCCGTACGATTCCAATAAATCACTACACTGCCCAATTGCCTCATATAAATCAAAATCGCGAACCGACCGCGCCGAACCTGTTGCCATTCCGTTTGATTCGGTTAAAATAATGGTTGGACAATAATATTTTTCCGTGACACGCGACGCCACAATACCAACCACACCTTTGTGCCAATCGCGGTTATACAAAACGGTACTGTTCATGTTTTGCACTTCAATACTACTTTCAATCATATCCAAGGCATCCTGGGTGATATCCCGGTCAAGAGTTTTTCTTATTTCATTATACGAATCAATTTCTTCACCAATAATATCCGATTTCTCTTCATCATTGGAAACCAAAATCTGAACTGACTTTTTACCGTGTTCTATCCGCCCGGAAGCATTCAATCTTGGGCCAATTTTAAAAACTATGTCGCTTATTGTAATCTCTGTTCCACTAATTCCTGCTAAATTAATTATAGTTTGAAGCCCAATCCCCGGATTCGAATTCAGCTTTTTAAGCCCGTAATATGCAAGCACACGATTTTCACCTTTAATGGGAACAATATCTGCTGCAATACTAACAACTACTAAATCAAGCAAATCGTAAATTTCTTCTTGTTCTAAATTATTTTTCTGACAAAATGCTTGTGCTAATTTAAACCCAACCCCACACCCCGACAATTCTTTATAGGGATAATTACAGTCAACTTGTTTTGCGTCTAAAACTGCAACTGCCGGAGGAACTTCATCGTCCGGATTATGATGATCGCAAATTATATAATCAAGTCCGCGCTCTTTTGCACCAGCTATTTTTTCTACTGCTTTAATCCCGCAATCTAAAGCAACTATTAAAGTAAAACCATTATCAACTGCATAATCTATACTTTGAGGCGAAATTCCATATCCTTCACTATATCTATCAGGAATATAGTATTCAATTTCTTCTATTCGAGGTTTTAGAAACGAGTACATCAAAGCTACCGAAGTTGTTCCATCTACATCGTAGTCGCCATAAATAATTACTTTCTCTTTATTTACGATTGCCAATTCCAAACGTTCCACAGCTTTGTCCATATCTTTCATCAGAAAAGGATCGTGTAAATCGCTTAATCTTGGGCGAAAAAAAGTTTTGGCATCATTAAAAGTTTTAATACCTCTCTGAACCAATAAACGAGCAATTACCATATTAACATTAAGCGCTGCCGAAAGGTGTTTCACCTCATTTTGATCGCCTTGCTTTTTTAAGTTCCAGAGTTTTTCCATATCGCGTTTTTGTGAATATATAACTTGAGCTTGCAAAGATATAAATTGCCAGTTGATATTGAAGATTTTCAATTTCTAAATTGATTTTAAGAAAATTGAATTCTTTCCATATCTAAGTCTTTCAATTAAAAAATTAGAAATTTTGTTTACGAGTTGAATATCAGGATAAGTATTATTCAAAATTAACTCTTGATTAAAAACCATTAATTGCCGGTTTTCAAATCAAATCCGAAACCACTTCTTTTATTATCTTTGCGGAATTATTATGGTGAAAATACTCGCTGAGTATCGAACTACAATTAAATTGTAATTTCTACCGAAATTAGAAATCTTTAAGTAAAAAACTGATTTCTCAACAGCAATAATTTTGGAAAGACATTAGCTGCTTTCAATGGTGAAAATAAAAATTAGATGTTTCGCCGGAATTAAATATTTAGTAAAACATGAGTAGTCTGGAATTGAGTGAACAAGAAGTAATTAGAAGAAATTCGTTACAAAAAATACGCGATTTGGGTATCGATCCATACCCGGCAGCCGAGTATAAAATTAATGCAACATCAACCGAAATTAAAGAGAATTTCAGTGAAGAAAAAGGCAATTATCATAATGTAATCTTGGCTGGAAGACTGATGAGTCGTCGAATTATGGGAAAAGCTTCGTTTGCAGAATTGCAAGATCACAACGGAAGAATTCAAATATATGTTAACCGCGACGAAATTTGCGAGGGTGACGACAAAACAATGTACAACGAAGTGTTTAAAAAATTGCTCGACATTGGTGATATTATTGGAATAAAAGGGTTTGTTTTTAAAACACAAGTTGGCGAAATTTCTGTTCATGTTAAAGAATTTACCATTTTGAATAAATCGTTGCACCCGCTTCCAATTGTAAAAGAAAAAGACGGAAAAACATTCGATGCATTTACCGATCCGGAGCAACGATATCGACAGCGTTATGTAGATTTAATTGTAAATCCGCAGGTGAAAGACGTTTTTATAAAACGTACAAAAATAGTAAATACCATGCGCCAAATGTTTAACGAATATGGTTATTTGGAAGTTGAAACACCCATTCTACAACCGATTCCGGGAGGCGCAACTGCACGACCATTTATTACACATCATAATGCACTGAATATTCCATTGTACATGAGAATTGCCAACGAACTATATCTGAAACGATTAATTGTTGGGGGATTTGAAGGAGTTTACGAATTTGGTAAAGATTTCAGAAACGAAGGAATGGATAGAACCCATAATCCGGAGTTTACCGTAATGGAAATTTATGTGGCGTACAAAGATTACAAGTGGATGATGAGTTTTACCGAGGAGATTTGCGAACGTGTTGCAATTGCGCTTCACGGAAAAACAAAAGTTCAGGTGGACGATAAAATTATCGATTTTAAAACACCTTATCCGCGGGTAACAATGACCGAGTCGATTAAAGAATTTACCGGCTACGATATTTCGGGGAAAAATGAAAAAGAACTTTTTGATATTTGCGATAAATTGGGCATCGAAACCGACCCAACCATGGGGAAAGGAAAACTGATTGACGAAATTTTTGGAGAGAAATGTGAAGGCAATTATATACAACCTACATTTATAACCGATTATCCGGTTGAAATGTCGCCGCTAACTAAGAAGCACCGTGAAACTCCGGGAGTTACCGAACGGTTTGAATTAATGGTAAACGGAAAAGAAATTGCAAATGCTTACTCAGAATTAAACGACCCCATCGACCAGCGCGAACGTTTCGAAGACCAGTTAAAACTTTCGGAAAAAGGTGACGATGAAGCAATGTTTATCGACCAGGATTTTTTACGTGCTCTGGAATACGGAATGCCGCCAACATCGGGAATGGGAATGGGAATCGACCGTTTAACAATGTTTATGACCAATAGTGCTTCCATTCAGGATGTACTGTTTTTCCCGCAGATGAAGCCGGAGAAAAAAACAGTTGAATTGACTGACGATGAAAAATTTGTTTTCAATTTATTAAAAGCAAAATCTCCTGTTGATTTAAATGAGCTGAAAGAACAAGCCGGATTGAGCAATAAAAAATGGGACAAAACCATAAAAGGGTTGACAAAAAACAAGGTTGCAAAAGTAGAGAAAACGGATGAGGGATTGTTTGTAGAAGTAGTCTAAAGAAATTAGTAGTAAGATATTGAGCCTCGGTTGATTGATCGGGGCTCTTTCAATTGAGGGCAGTTCATCTCTATTCCGAGGTTGACCTCAACTCATTAACCAATAAATATTTCAGCATTTATTCGACTAACCTAATTTATTGATTCTGTTTTAAGTCCCGATAACTTAAATACAAAACTGCCGAAACCAACATCAATAATAAGATTGTACAAGTAATAAATACTATCATAATCCACACCTTTTATCAATACTCAAAATCTGTATTGACTTTATTTTGAACTCAATTTACAATCAAAAACCCTCTATTTAATATCTTTTCAATGAAACTTATTAAATAGTTAAACCTTAAAAAGCCCAATCTTTTGAGGGTTTGGATTTTAAAAAAAGCAGTTTCCAAGAGTTTAAAATTTGAAATAAGTCAAAAAGAATTTGTTCTTTAATTCTATTAAGCATTTTCCTTAA
>Ga0307989_1001344_pt1 | contig 13388 bp, 10 predicted proteins | sample EllFjometagen185_FD_203164 | JGI IMG/M metagenome (GOLD analysis project Ga0307989, IMG submission 203164) | Marine microbial communities from Ellis Fjord, Antarctic Ocean - #185 | ecosystem: Environmental > Aquatic > Marine > Unclassified | place: Southern Ocean | collected 2014-10-08
CTGATAACCTTTGCCACCTGTCAATACTGCCCCAAACCAGAGGGTTGTTTCTCCGGTTACAGAAACCCTGTCTAGTATTTCAAAATCATCACTGTTCAGTTGAAAAACAGTTGTCGTTTGGACTGCCCCGGGAGCAGTTCTATCAACATATAGACACCCGGAAAAAAGGGAAATGATCCCAACAATGATTAATAGTGTCGTTAAACGTTTCATCTATACTCCTTATCTTAGGTTGCATCAAGCTATTTTGTCGGTTATAAACACATCTGGGTGTTTGTAACCATTGTTAAATTGGAATAAAAAAAGTAACTATTCAGTAAAATTTGAGCAGTTATAAAAAATACGAAAGGATCAACTTTTCCATAATTGGCTCAAAAGCCAAAAGTGGACGAGGCAGAAGGCAGAAAGAAGTGCTGAGACGTTCAGAGCCTTTTATCGATCCTGCACTTTCTTCTGCCTTTTACGCTTATTTCTAAATGGCTGATTTTTCGATTTTTCAACTAAAATTTCATGATTTATTGAATATTTACTAAAAAAAGATAGTTTTGTATCTGCTATTTTTATACCAAATCAAATGGTTTACTATAGCCGGACAGGGCGTTAGAGGAATCTCCAAAAATTAAAAAAAAGGTGTTCAGTTTTGGACACCCACTGTACGATTTTGAACAGTTTGATCCCATAGAAAAATGAGATCCCCCGTACAAAAATTATGGCAGGAATATGATTAAATGTAAAATTCAATGAAGTGACGTTGCAGAGAATCATTTATTAAAATAGTATAGGATACAAATGGCTATCAGCTTTTGCATATCTAATAATAGTATGTGTAAACCGACAAATAAAATTTAAGCATTGTGAGTCCCAATGAATCGATTTATCAAACCGCTGCAGTTTGTTTTTAAATTTATCGTACCTGCCTGTTTTCTTACCGTACTTATCATTAAAATTCTATCGTCCAAAGATGTTGGGGTCATCGTAATTGACTTTGGTGATACGCTGGAAATTCTTTATAAAATTTTACTCGCTTCGATGGTCGGATATTTTACAAATTTTCTGGCCATCACTATGCTATTTAAACCCATGGACAAAACACGCCATGGGGTTCAAGGACTTATACCAAATAATCAGGACCAGATTGCTGAAAGTATGGGAGCGGCAATTGAAGATAACTTTTTTGAGTCCAAAGATTTAACAGAATATCTACGTAAAAACGATGTGATTTCCAGTTCGATTACCAGTTTGAAGAATTATGTTGATGAAACATTGGATAATCAGCAGTCTCAGGAGAAAATCACGGAATGGATATTAAATACATTCCAAGCCAATTCTCCAAAAATATTTTCTCTGTTATTACAATTGTCTGAAATTAATCTTTCCCAGTTTTTAAAAGACAAAATTGATCTGAATGTACTGATCAAAGAGGTCATTAAGATTATCGAGAAAAACATCAATGATGGGACGATTAACCTGAAAACGATATCCAAGGAACTCACCCAATTGATTCATCAGAATATTCCAGAAATTTCAAACGTCATTTACAAACAGATGAACAAAGCGATTGAAAAACAGGGAACTTTTAAAAGAGGTATTTTGAAACTGGCAACATGGACATTTGATTTTGACCAAATGACTATTGAAGAGAATCTTTATGAGATGGTGTCATCTCCCAATTTCCGGTATCAGATATATGAAAACCTGGAAAAGGCAGTAAAAAGGTTGTCCGAATATTTAAATACCAATCAAGGCACTCGCGAATTTAATATATTTTACCAGCGACTGGTCGTTGATTTAGATGAGAAAATCAGGAGCCAAGGGGTCCCATTCCTGATGACCGGGATTGAAAATTTCTTGAAAAAAGAGACATCATGGAAACAAATTGAAGTCTGGTTGAAGAAATTTTTAGGATATGTCGGGGAGTCTCTTGAAAACATGATTGAAAATGAAAAATTTGATCGGCTTTTGGACCGATCAATGCCAAAAATACTAGAAAGAATCAATATTTCCTCCATTGTTACCGAGAAAGTAAAAGCGTTTGATACGAGTAAATTGGAAAAAATGGTATTGGATGCATCTGGCGAACATCTTTCAGCGATTGAGGTATTAGGAGGCATACTGGGTGGTTTTGCTGGTATTGCGCTGTTTGATCCATTGCTATTCCTATATATCCTTGGGCCTCTTATTTTACTTGGTTTTACAGAATATTTCTGGACAAAGAAACAGAAGAAAAACTGAAGCTGTTGCTATTTCGCCCTTAAATTTTATGTTTGGAAATTCCTGGGCAAAAAATAATCCGGAGGGTGGATCAACCTTCGCATTTTCAATTCCTCTGGAAAGGATAAATGTACCTTCCTGAACAAGATCTCTCCTAAGTTATAAAACTCCCACTAATCGCCAATAAGAAATTAATCTGTCCGGAATAAAAAAATAATATGGAATCAGATATAATATAGCTCAAGGAATTAAGATGCAAAATATTGGCAAATATATCTAATTCTTCATAATATATTGATTCAGTCTTGATGACAATGGCTGCTGATTTTAAAATATTTTTAATAGAAGCAACTCTTCTGACTAATTAGTGCCCGAACGAAAACCCTGTAAAATTCAGCTATTATTCATTTAGCTGGCTTTGATCTATATTGAAGATTCAAGCTTTCAGTAATCAGCCGTCAGTTTTTAGTACCTTATAAGCTATTTTCTGCGTTTTTCAGCAGGAATTTATTAGTTAAGGTACTTATCCAGTTTATCTGGGCTAAGTGACGGAAAATATGTTTTTTTTTCTGAAGGCTGACAGCTGACAGCTTCTTGACTTTCATACTGGATGTTATTTTTAAATCCAGGTTATAACTAAAAACAGGGGCTTTTCGTTCAGGCACTAATTAATGAAAGACGAAGTGTTGGTATAAGGTTAACTGTCCAGTATTTTGCGTTCCTAATTCAAATAGATTAATAATTACAGAATTTAAACAGAAGGAAATAATGAAATTACACTCACATGATTTTGTCGATGAATATGATGGATTGGTTGGTTTTGGAATGGACCGCCAAACAGATGAAAATACAATTATCTTTTATTTACAAAAGTTTTCTGATGATACTTTTATCAAAGATTTTGTAAAGCGGATGACGGATAACGAACTGGAAGAGATTTTTTCCAGAATTACCCAGTTGCTACAGAACCATCTTGAGGAACCGGAATACCACTCACTTTTCTTAAAAGATGATCATGAAGAGCATGAGTAATTTGGTTTTCGTATAAACTGAGAATAATAAGATAAGTTTATTGACAAATATCAAAATATACCGTTTTCTTAATGAGTACTATCTCAACAATTCTTTATTAAAGTATTAATCACTTAAATCAATCATGTCAGAAGTAATCATTATCAATATATCCGGTGAAGACAAACCGGGTTTAACCGCGTCAATTACAGATATACTGGCTGCTCATAGTGTTAATATTTTGGATATTGGCCAGGCTGTTATTCACAGTACCTTATCCCTGGGTATACTCATCGAGATTCCCAAAGCATCTGAATCATCACCCATTTTGAAAGATGTTTTGCTATGCGGACATAATCTGGGTGTGACGGTCAAATTTAGTCCAATTTCAGAGGAAAATTACAACAATTGGGTGAATGCACATGGTAAAAGCAGGAACATCGTTACGCTACTGGCCAAAAAAATCACAGCGAAACAGATTTCTGCTATTTCTGGAATTATCGCGAAGAACAATTTAAATATCGATAAAATTACAAGACTTTCCGGTCGTATTTCTCTTGGAAATGATGATGAAAGCACAAATGCTTGTGTCGAATTTTCTTTTAGAGGAGATGCGGTCAATCATGAAAGTATGAAAAATGAGTTATTACAGACAGCAAGTGAGTTGGATATCGATGTGGCATTGCAAGTAGATAATGTATATCGGAACAATCGCAGGCTGGTTGTATTTGATATGGATTCAACTTTGATTAAGATTGAGGTGATTGATGAACTGGCAGCTGCAGCAAATGTCGGTGATCAGGTTTCGGCGATTACTGAAAGTGCGATGAAAGGAGAAATTGATTTTTCAGAGAGTTTTAAACAAAGAGTCAAACTGCTGAAGGGACTAGACGAAAAAATTGTCAGAGAAATTGCAGACCAGCTACCACTAACTGATGGAGCGGAGAAGCTGATTCAAACGCTGAAGCATCTTAATTATACAACCGCGATTATCTCAGGTGGATTTACTTATTTTGGGGAAACATTAAAACAAAAGTTGGGTATCGATTACGTTTATGCAAATGAACTGGAAATTGTTGATGGAAAAGTCACCGGTAATGTCGTTGGAGATATTGTAGATGGTCAGCGCAAAGCGAAGCTGCTTGAAGAAATTGCCAATAAAGAAAACATCAGTTTAAAGCAGGTTATTGCTGTTGGAGATGGCGCTAACGATCTACCTATGCTCGGTAAGGCGGGATTAGGCATTGCCTATCATGCCAAGCCCATTGTAAAAGAAAATGCAGAGCAGGCAATATCTACACTAGGTCTGGACAGCATACTATATTTAATTGGTTACAGAGATTGGTACAATACTTAAATAGATTCTATTATAAAATAATATACGTGCACGTAAACTAGGAGAGCAAATGGACAATATCCTCATATTATTGGGCTGGGGGTTATTTACCGCCACCCATATTGGGTTGGCTATGGTTCCGGTTAGAGCCGCCTTGATCAATCGTTTGGGTGAAAATAGGTATAGAGGGTTATACTCTCTAATCGCTATTTTAACCTTTGGATTTTTAATTTATTCTTATGTCGTGGCAGGATCAACAGAAGTCGTAATATACGATGGTGGAACACTGAATGTGGTTTTTTCATCGATCAATCAGTTATTGATGATTTTGGCTTTTATTTTGTTGTTTGGATCTCAAACTCAGAAAAATCCCATGGGAATGGTACCCACTCACCCGGAACCTTTTGGATTTACCCGAATTACCAGACATCCGCAGAATATGGCTTTTTCTATCTTCGGATTGGCACATCTGTTAACCAGTAAAACCATTGCGGATTTCATTTTTTTTGGTGGATTTCTGATATTTGGAATCGTGGTATCTTTGCATCAGGATTTGAAAAAAACAAGACTTTCAGAAACCGGTTTTGATTCTTATATCGCTAATACCTCTACTATTCCTTTTATTGCCATCTTGTCAGGTAAACAGGAGTTTAGTAAAAATGAATTCAGATTCGGCTGGATTGTGATTTCAATCTTGGTTTCTGTTATTGCACGATTTTTACACCCGGAAATACTGTCAAAATTTTAATACTGCAGGAAAAACACAGATCTAATAGAAAATCAAAATTGAATAATAACGAATTCTGCTCTCAAACTATTCCGGAATTCGTTATTAACCCATCAAAATAAATTATTATTTCCCCTCATTCCCATTAAAAAGGGAGCTTCACATATCATCCTCCATCTATTTAAACACTTAGGTCTCCGATTCCAAGGGGATAATATCAAAATATTCTTTTTTTTAAATATTCAATTTTGGGTTGACGAAATTTGATATAGTGAGTTAATATCATATTGTACTATTTAAATAGTACAATATGAATATATTTCTATCTTATTTAGCAGGAATAAAAATGATTGATTTTAAACTGGATCACAAAAGCGGGGTTCCTGTTTATCGGCAGATAATTGACCAGATTCGTTATGGTATCGCGTCGGGAAATTGGAAAGTGGGAGAGCAACTGCCTACCGTACGTGCATTGGCTGTGCAGTTGAAAGTGAATCTGAATACGGTAAGTAAGGCGTACAAAGAGTTGGAAATACAAAAAATCCTGGAATCATATCAAGGAACAGGTACCTTCATTGGATCAATTAAGGTTGATATTGATGAACAGGAGAAAAGTAACAAACTTAAAAGTATTTGCACTGATTTTCTGAATATTGCAGGAAGTTATGGTTTCAAAATTGATGATGTAATCGGGCAGCTAAAACAGATGAAGAAAAATTGAAAAATTATCCCTAACATATAAAAGTTTTGGAGAGACCCTATGTTTAAAATAAAGTTGTTTAAAAGGACTCCGGAGTCCTTTGGCAAGACGATTCTTTTTTTACTGATCGTCTTGGAAGCGGTGGTATTCTATTTTGTTATTTTGGATTTCGATATTGAATTTGGTTTTAATGCGACCACTTATCACTATTTTATCCGATATTCGATTTATGGGTTTATCTGGTTTCTGATCAGTTATTGGCTATCAAAATCGATTAAGACAGCCGATCAGTGGGAAAAAGCGGTTGTTTTAAGACTGGGAAAATTTCAAGGGTTAAAAGGGCCAGGCCTCTTTTTTATTATTCCAATCGTTGATCAGGTTAATAAATATATTGATCAACGGGTGCAGGTAAGCAGTTATAGTGCGGAAAAAACACTGACAAAAGATACAGTGCCAGTTAATGTTGATATTGTAACCTATTGGACGGTCTGGGATGCAGAAAAAGCGGCGTTGGAGGTTCAGGTCTATGTTGATGCTGTTTCTTTTGCGGCACAAACCGGTTTGAGAGATGTTATTGGAAAACATGAGCTTTCTGATCTTTTAGAAAACAGAGAACAGATCTCTGAAGATCTCCAGCATGCATTAGATGAACAGACCAATCCCTGGGGTATTACCTGTCAAAGTGTGGGTATTCGGGATATTGTGATCCCCAAAGAGTTATCCAATGCCATGAGTAAACAGGCCCAGGCGGAAAGAGAACGGCAGGCTCGGATTATATTAAGTAAGGCTGAAGAAGAGATTGCCGACCAATTCTCCAAGGCCAGCGAGAAATATCAGAATAATCCGGTGGCCTTGCAATTAAGAGGGATGAACATGCTTTACGAGGGATTGAAAGAGAAAGGGTCGATGATTATTGTGCCCAGTTCAGCATTGGATTCTATGAATATGGGAGCCATAGGCGGAATGACCGCTTTAGCCAAGGAATCAGGCAAGAATGAGGAATCAGATAAATAAGCATTAAGAAATTTCCAGGCAGAAACTAAATCAATATGATTTTGGAGAAAAATCATGAAAACAAAACTTGTCGTTATCAACCAATTTTTTGAAAGTATCCCCGATGTGTTGAGACAACATCGTCTAAAAATAGGATTGATGTATATTCTGATCACTGTTTTTCTGGCGATTGGTCTGAACGGATTGAAATTTGATATGTCAATGGAGTCTTGGTTTAAGGCCAGTGATCCGGTTACCATTGCATTTAACAAGTTTCGGCAAAGTTTCGGCAGTGATGATGCCGTATATATTGTTTATAAGGCCAAAGATGGAGATATTTTCTCCGAACAATCTCTGCGTGCCGTGACAGAAATTCAGGAAGCGCTGCTGAATGCCACAACGGATTTAAAAGAAGGTGAAACATCAATTCTTGATCATATTGTTGATGTAAAAACCATCGTGAACGCAAGTTTTATGGATGTTGATGGAGACACCCTGATATCCAGAGATTTTATTGGTGAAAATATCCCCATAAACAAGGTTTCCCGGGAAAAAGTGAGAAAACAAGCGCTGGAACATAAAGAATATCCGCTGCTTTACTTATCTCAAAACAGTCAATATGGTGGAATATTTATTCGGACTGATTTTGGAACTATTCCTGAGGATGAGACCTCACAGGCAACATTTGACGATGAATCTGAAGCGTTTTTTGATGATTCGGAAGATGAAACTATCTCAGCATCAGAAATCATGGATGATACGGTTATAACGTATAAAAAAACTAGCCTAATGGAGTATACGACGTTTTCAAAACAACTGGCTGAGATCATTTCCAATACGAAGTATGTGAAAGACCTGGAAATTTATTCAGTGGGGAATCCTAATCTGATGGGTGTATTTAACGATATATTAAATATCGAACTTTCTTACATTTTTCTAGCAACAATTCTCATTATCTTCATAGTTTTATATCTTCTTTTCCGTTCCTTTAGTGCAGTTGTCTGGCCGATTTTTCTGGTTATCCTGACGCTGGTATTGACACTTGGGATTTTAGGATGGGCATCAATCACAATGAGTCTGATGTTCAGTATGGTTGTTATGATGGTTCTGGTTATCGGTGTGGCAGATTCGGTTCATATTCTGTCTGGATATCTGTTCTTTCGTCATCAAAACATGGACCATGAGAATGCATTACGTGCAACTTATAAAAAATCGGGTTTGGCCTGTCTTTTAACCAGTATTACGACCTCCATTGGTCTTTTATCCATGCTCTTTACACCCATTCCACCCATTGGTGTTTTTGGAGCGTCTGCCGCATTAGGTGTTATGGTTGCTTTTTTTCTGACCGTTTTTTTACTGCCGCTGTTATTGGATATCTGGCATCCGATTTCCAAAAAGCAGGAGAAAAAGCTGAATTATCAGAGCGGTCATATTGTTCAGCATATTTTATCCAAGGTAGAGCCTCTCACTTATGGACGTCCAAAAACAGTTTTATTCATATTTGGGTGTGTGGCAGCTGTTTGCATATATGGAGTCAGCCAGGTCAAGGTGAATTCCAATATGGTTGAGGTAATCAAGGAAGGCCATCCCTATCGAACAGCCATATCTTTAGTAGATAAAATGATGGGAGGAACTCAGAGCATGGAAATTCATCTGAGTTTTGATCAGCAGGATGCGTTGAAAGACCCGATGGTCTTGAACCGGATGGATGAAGTTCAGGAGTATTTAAAAAAGCAACAATCCCATTTTGTGGTCAGAGCCACTTCATTGGTGGATGTGGTCAAAAACTCTTTTCAGGTGCTGAATGAGAATAGGGATGAGATGTACGTTATTCCGCAAAAGAGGGCGATGCTGGAACAGACCCTGTTTCTATTTGACTCTGCCAATGTGGATGATCGGCGCTTATTGGTCAGTGATGATTACCAGCAGGGACATATCTCTGTAAGGCTGTATAACTACGGATCAATCGAATATCTGGATTTTTTTGATGAGGTGGAACAAGAGCTAAAGAGAGTATTTGATCCATTGAAGGAGAAATATCCAGAAATGAAAGTGACTCTGACCGGTGGTTTGGCCATGATGATGAAGTTGATAGACTACATGAGCTGGGCCCAGATTCAAAGTTTTGGCATATCTCTGATTATTATCTCGGTGGTTTTACTTTTTGTTTTCGGATCGTTGAAAATGGGATTTATTGCGATGCTTCCCAACGTATTCCCCGTCCTTGTCACCTTTGGGACAATGGGTATTTTTGGAATTTCTTTGGATGGAGATACGCTGATAATTGCTCCTTTGGTGATTGGAATTGCTGTTGATGACACGATCCATTTTATGTCCTATTTCAGGGCTCATTTTGCGGAAAGTGGAGATGTGATTCAGTCTATTGTTGTCAGTCTTAAAGAAGCGGGGCAGGCAATTATATTTTCGACAGTGATTCTGGTATGTGGCTTTATGACTATGGTTTTTTCAACTCATGTGGGAATGTCTAATTTTGGTTACCTTTCTGCCATAGCGTTTATTTCAGCTTTGTTGGCCGATCTCTTTTTACTGCCATCCCTTTGTGTTCTATTGCAAAAAGATACACCACAGAAGGTGGTTTAGCTAATGAAACTCTTTTCTTAATTTTGGATCTAACATATCCCTCACGCCATCTCCTACGAAATTTGCACCAATGGCCATTGTTAGAATGGCTAGGCCAGGAAAGGTGCAAATCCACCAGGAGTTGAAATTCTTCATGCCCGCTGAAATCATAGAACCCCATTCGGGATCTGGCGGTGGAGTACCCAGCCCCAAAAAACTCAATGTAGAGAAGAAAAGAATCTGATTGCCAATATCCAAGGTTGCAACGATCAGTATTGAGCCCATGGCATTGGGGAAAATCTCACGGGTCAATATCCGGAAATTGGATGCGCCTATAGCCTGGGCAGCTTCTATATAGTCGTTTTCTTTAATGGTGATCACCACACTCCTCATAATCCTGGCATAGGTAGGCCATGCCACAATAACGAGTGCAAATAAGGTGTGATATAAACTGGCACCCAGCACTGCACCGATAGTCATCGCCAGAATCAAAGCCGGGAATGCCAACACCATCTCTGCCAGACGCATCATGATATCATCAACCACTCCGCCGACATACCCCGCTATTCCTCCGTAAATACTTCCAACCAGCGTGGCCAGAATCACGGTTAACAATCCTGCAAATATTGACAGTTTTGAGCCAACAATCACACGGCTGAGTATATCTCTGCCCAAGCTGTCTGTTCCAAACCAGTGCTCAGCACTAGGCTGTTTTAATCTTTGAATGATGTCTTGAGCCAACGGATCCTGTGGAGAAATTCCATCTGCAAATAGTGCGATCAGTACCCATGCCGCACAAACAGTGATTCCCAAGGAAAAAAATAAATTGGTTCGATAGAGTCTGAAAAATGTTTTCATTGGCTTTCTCGCACTCTTGGATCAATAATGCCGTACATAATATCTATGATTAGGTTGATAATAGCGTAGTTGACGGCAATCAACAGTGAAACTCCAATAATTGCCGGAAAATCGAGCCCGAGAACTGACTGATATGCAAATTGACCGACACCTGGCCAGGCGAATATTTTCTCCACGACTACCATCCCGCCAAGCAAATTCCCAAAACCCACGCCAATAACGGTTAGAACAGGAATGGCAGCATTGCCGAGTGCATGGACGACAATGACAGCTGATGGTGCCAGTCCTTTCGCTTTAGCGGTTCGAATATAATCTGTTGATAGTGTTTCAAGCAAACTTGATCGAGTTGTACGGGTAATAAGGCCCATGGTGAATGAGCCAAGAACGATGGATGGTAAAATCAAATGGGCTAGGGCATCCTTCACCGCATCAAAATCTCCGGCAATCAAACCATCCAGTACAAAACTCCCTGTTACTTCCATGGGAGCAATCGTTCGAATATTCAGACGACCCAGGCCAGGCGCCCATCCAAGTGTCGCATAAAACACGTACAGCATGATAATGGCAAACCAGAAACTCGGAACAGATACACCGGTTACCGACAAGGCTCTCAAAGCTTGGTCAATTAAACTATTTCTTTTGGTCGCCGATATGATGCCAAAAATGATGCCGAAAAAAGAAGAAAACAGGATGGAGAAAAAGGCCAATTCCAGCGTTGCCGGAAAATACCTGATTAACTCTTCCATGACCGGATTGCCGGTGCGGATGGAGGTGCCTAAATCTAGCTGCATCAGGTTGAAGATATATCGACCATATTGTACCCAGATGGGATCATTCAGCCCCCATTTTTCCTTAAACGCATTGACAATATCAGGATTTGCCAGGCTTCTCGGACTCAAATAAGCAGCGATTGCATCCCCAGGCACCATCTTCGAAATAAAAAACACACAGGTGGCCACCCCTAATAACAAGAGGATCAAATATAAAAAACGCCGTAACAGCATCTTGGTTAAATTCATGGACGAACTCTTCGATTATCCGTGTAAAAAAATTAGTCTTGACATCATGTCTCTGGATAAAACCCAACGGGATATGGCCAAACCAAAAGGTGTCCCCAATGGCTTGGCCATTTTCTTACTTGCTGATAACTGCTAAGTCCAGCCGATAAATATTGGAGTATTCAATATTCTTTAATGCTTTTGAGGCGGCAATATATTTTGGATATTGGGCGTAAACAACAAAGGGTGAATCTTTCGCTGTCTTGCTGACCACATCCTCGAGCATCTTTTTGCGCACTTTATTGTCTGTCTCTGCTACGATCTTGTCATAAGTGGCTGCCAGTTTCGGAGCGAGTTCTTTGGTCCACCCTGCTCTATGTCCAACATACTGGCCTGGCAAAAAGGCTAACTGCGTATTTGGGTCATAATAATCCGGTCCCCAATACATGGGCGTAAATCCGATGGTTCCCTTACGATAGGCATCTCCAAAACCTGCTCCCCAGCCCTGCTGAACAATTTTCAGTTCGATGCCGATTTTGGACAGGTCAGATTTGATTTTTTCTGCAATCAAGGTCAATGGAATTCCTTCCGGTGCAAGATCACATACGGTTATTTCCGTTGTAAATCCGTTAGGGTATGCCGATGCAGCCAGATACTTTTTCGCTTTTCTCAGGTTCGTCTGTTTTGCTGGATTTACAGGTGCCTTTGAGCCAAGAAATCCAATTTGAATAAAGGATTGGGGCGTTACAGCACCTTTACCGATGATCATTTGCAGGCCGGCGTAGTCAACCGCATACCGAACCGCTTTCTGCACATTTACATCTGCCATTTCTTTACCGATGGCGGGGTTTCTGTTCATAAGCAGGAATCCCATGGTCATCGTTGTTCCGGCAATCACATTTACATTCTTAGCATTTTTTAACTGGGATAGCTGGTCTGCACTCAGATTAAAGGCAATATCAATATCCCCGTTTTTTACGGAAAGAAGCTGGGCATTTTCATCCGGCATATCCTGAATGATAATCATTTTGAACGCCGGCTTTTTCCCCCAGTATCTTTCATTGCGAACTAGAATAAGCTTATCATCCGGCGTAAAGCTCTTCAGAATATATGGGCCGGACCCTGCAGAGTGTCTGTTGAGGTATTTCTGGGCCCTGTCGGTAGAGGAAGCAGAGGTATCACTGACGCCGCCTTTCTTTTTGACCAGTTTGCTGTCCAGAATTGCATAGGACGTTGATGTGGTCTTGGCTATAAAAGCACTGTCAGCCTTTTTGATGGAAACCTTTACCGTATACCTATCTAAGACTTTCGTAGATTTCACCCCTTTGAGCAGGGCTGACGCATTGGATTTAAGATGCAGTGCCCGGTCAAAACTGAATTTAACATCAGCCGCAGTTACTGGATTACCACTGGAAAAAAATGCATTTTTTCTCAGGGTAAACACATATTCCTTCCCATCTGCGGAGACCTTATAACTTACAGCCAATTGAGGTACCGGAGTATCCGACTCGGGGAGAAATTCGAACAGATTGTCATATACCACACCGATGATCATGGGGGCGTATAGCTCATATGCATATCCGGGATCAAAGGTAAAGTAGTCGGGTTCAACAGCAATGACGAGTGGTATATTATCCTTTGAGGCAGAGTATGCTGCCGGAATAAGGGCTGTGGTAAGCATACAGCTGACCATTACAAATAACGCAATGATTTTTTTCATGGATTTGTCTCTCTTATCAGTGATTAAAAGTTTAAATGAATAGAAAAAGCAGAAAAACGGGTTTAACGCTATTCTGTCGAAACAACGACTGCTGGAATTCTACCGCCGATCGTTACACGTTAGACAATCATTTTTTTCATAATTTTATCTCTCCTTTTGATGGTTAACAATTTAAATTAAGCACAAAAACAGATAATTATCTTGTTTCACTCAATAGTATTACTTCTTACGCTTTAGCCGCATATAAATGACAG